>Ga0070665_100001190_pt1 | contig 31771 bp, 34 predicted proteins | sample KBSS13metaG_FD_65862 | JGI IMG/M metagenome (GOLD analysis project Ga0070665, IMG submission 65862) | Switchgrass rhizosphere microbial communities from Kellogg Biological Station, Michigan, USA - KBS S1-3 metaG | ecosystem: Host-associated > Plants > Roots > Rhizosphere > Soil ... | reverse complement strand
CGCCTCGTCTACGAGAAGGGCTTCCAGCTGGCGCTGGAGGCGATGCCGGAAGTGATCGCGGCGGTCCCCGGGACGCGTTTCCTGGTCGCCGGCTCCGGCACCCACGAGGCAGAACTGAAGCGCCAGGCCGAGGAGCTGGGGCTGATGGAGCACGGCACCTTCCTCGGCTGGATCGGCGACGACGTCCTGCATTCGCTCTACCGGATCGCCGACCTCACCGTGGTCCCCTCGATCTACGAGCCTTTCGGGCTGGTCGCGCTGGAGGCGATGGCCTCCGGCTGTCCCTGCATCGTCGCCGACACCGGCGGCCTGCGCGAGGTCGTCCCCCACGAGGAGGCCGGCCTGCGCTTCCGCGCCCACGACCCCGAAGCCCTCGCCGAGGTGGCGATCCGCGTCCTCTCCGACGACGAGCTCGGCCGCCGCCTGGTCGCCGAAGCCTACGAGCACCTGCGCCGTTTCGACTGGGGCGACGTCGCCGAGCAGACGGCGGCCGTCTACGCCGACCTGGCCGGCGCCAAGACGCCGTAACGGCACTTGGTTGCGCTCAGCGGCGCCGCGCCAGGCTGCGCTCGCTGATGCTGAAGCTGCCGGTGGCGCTGTTGCCGGGGGTCCAGTGGATGCCGTCGAGCAGCTCCAGGGGCGAGATCGAGAGCGCGCCCGCGAGCTTCATCAGCGTGTCGACCCGGGCCAGGCGCGTGCCCGCCTCGAGCATCCCGATCTCGGTTCGATGCAGCGAGGCGAGCGCGCCGAGCTCTTCCTGCGACATCGCCGCACGGCGGCGGCAGCGGAAGAGGTTGCGGCCGAACTTGACCGCGACCTCCTCCGATCGCAGTCTCCCGTCGGCGGCCATGCAGACACTGTTTCGCGAACGGCGCATTGTCGGCCAGACAATACGTTTCAAGCCTGACGGATTCCTTGCAGACAGGAGATCTCGCCGGGCCGACAGGGCAGTTAGGAGATGGCGCGCCTGAGGAAGTCGACCTGGGTCTGCTTGCGCAGGATCAGATGCTCGAGCAGGTGCTCCAGGGCCTCCGAGCGACCCTCGCGGCCGGTTGGCTCGATCGCTTCCTGTAGCGCTTCGACGACCTCCTCCTCGTTCTCGGCAAGCGAGCGGAGCGCGCTCCCGGCGTCGCCGTCGAACCGCAGTTGGGCCACGTTCGCGGTCGGCTCGCCGCCGAAGGAGACGATTTTCTCGATCAGGCGACGGACGTCGGCGAGCTCCGAGTCGCCGTATTCGGTCAGCTTCGAGCCGAGTGCCTGGGCCTCGATGCCGGTCAGGCTGGAGGCCACGACCGAGTATTGAAGGGCGGACCGGTACTGCAGCTCCAGGGCGACGTTGAGGCGCTTGATTGCCTCTTTCTCGTCGAGCTTCTCTTCGTCGGGCACAGCCTTGGCCTACCCGAGGACGGAGCTTGCTACTCGTCGCGTCCCGCGTACTCGGGTGGCTGCATCGTCGTCCAGGCCCCGGGGTCCGGTTCGACTGGCCGCTCCCAGCGCAGCTCGGCGGGCGCCTCGCGCATGCGGATGATCCGGGCCGGGATGCCGCCGACGACGGCGTTGGCGGGGACGTCCTTCGTTACCACCGAGTTGGTCCCGATCACCGAGTTGTCGCCGACGCTGACGCCGCGCAGGACGCAGGCGCCGTAGCCGATCCAGACGTTGTTGCCGACCTCGACGTCGCGCTTGTAGATCCCCTGCTTGCGGATCGGTCGCTCGACCTCGACCATGCCGTGGTCGAAGTCGATGAACATCGCCCGGTCGGCGATCACGCACTCGTCGCCGATCCGCACCCGCTGGTAGGCGGAGATCGTGCACTCCTGGCCCATCACCGTCTTCGCGCCGATCTCGACGACGCCCTCGTGGCAGCGGATCTTGGTCCCGTCGCCGATCCAGACGAAGCGGCCGAAGCGGATCTCGCCCCGTGGCTCGATCTTCAGTTCAAGCCCCCGGCCGAGGAAGAAGGGCCCGTCGGAGCGCCAGCGCCGGCCCGCGGGCGTCAGCAGCCGCCGCCAGAGATAGCGCCAGGAGAGCCGCGCGTAGCGCGGGGTCAGCATCCGGTTGCGGGCCAGGAAGCGGAGCACGGCGGGGCAACTTTAAAGGCCGCCTCTTAGACTGGGCCGCCCTTGGCCGACGTCGCCAAATCCGCCCCGCTCGCCGAGCGTCTCCTCGCCGGCGAAAAGCGGGCCCTGGCGCGGGCGATCACGCTGATCGAGTCCGACGACCCGGCCGGCTGGGATCTCGTCCGCGAGGTCTACCCGCGCACCGGCAAGGCGCGGATCGTCGGCTTCACCGGACCGCCCGGCGTGGGGAAGAGCACCCTGATCGGCGCCCTGACCGGCGAGCTGCGCAAGGCCGAGCGCGAGGTCGCGGTCCTCTCGATCGACCCTTCCAGCCCCTTCACCCGCGGCGCCCTGCTCGGCGACCGGATCCGGCTCACCGACCACTTCCTCGACCCCGGCGTCTTCATCCGCTCGATGGCCTCGCGCGGCGCCCTCGGCGGCCTCTCCGAGGCGGCGCTGCAGGTGGCGCTGATCATGGACGCCGCCGGCAAAGACGATGTCCTGATCGAGACCGTCGGCGTCGGTCAGGCGGAGATCGACATCGTCGACCACGCCGACACGATCGTCCTGGCGCTGATGCCGGGCTCGGGCGACTCGATCCAGGCTCTGAAGGCCGGGGTGATGGAGATCCCCGACGTGATCGTCGTCAACAAGGCCGACCACCCGATGACCGACACGATGGTCCGCGAGGTTCGCGGCGTCCTCGCCCTCTCGCAGGATCCCGAGGGATGGAAAGTGCCGATCCTGCGCACCGAGGCGGCCCGCGGCGAGGGGGTCGAAGAGTTGGCCGCGCAAATCGACGCGCACCGAAATTTCATCGAGCAGGAGGGAACTCTGTCCGAGCGCCGTGCCCGCAACCTGCGCAGCGAGGTGCTCGGCATCGCCACCTCGCGAATGCGGCGGCGGCTCGAGCAGACCGTCTCCGAGGACCCGGCGACGGCGGGCCTGCTCGACCGGGTCGTGCGCCGCGAACTGGACCCCGCGACGGCGGCCAGCGAGCTGCTGGAGAAGCACGTCGATGACTGAGGACACCCGCCCGCCCGCGGCGGAGGCGATGAGCTGGCTCGGAGCTGACGTATCGGAGCTGAGCGGCGATGCCGTCGGCCAGGTGCAGGGATTTTACGTCGACGCCGAGAGCGGTGAGCCGGTCTGGCTGATCGCCCGCCTCGGCCGCCGGCGCCGTGGTCGGGTCGTCGCCGTCCCCTACGCGAACTGCGCCGGTGCCGCGTTCGGGGTCTGGGTCGCCCAGGAGGCCGACGCGATCCGCAGCGCCCCGGTCGTCGACCCCACCCGACCCCTGAGGCGCGAGCACGAGCTGATGATCTGCGCCCACTTCGGGATCGGCGAGAAGGTAGGCCGAGCTGCCTCGGTCGTCGGGCGCGAAGAGGGCGGGGTCACCGCCACGCCGCCGCGTTCCAGTTAGTCCAGGCGAATTTCGCACGCGATTTTCTGTCGCGGCTTGACCAGCGGCCACCTCTTACTAGAGATTTGAGTAATGAGGATCGCCTATGTGTTGGGGGGGCTTGCGGCCGCCGCATTCGTGCTTACCGGTTGTGGGGGCGGGAACGCGGGCGCTGACAACGCTTCCGGCGAGCCGGCCGCTGCGACGAGCGCCGTACCGGCGGAAAAGCCGCCGCACATTCCCTGCCCGTCCCCCTCCAAGCAGGTGCGGGTGACGCTCGACGGCCACCTGAGCGCAGAGAACGTGGGCATCCTGATCGCCGACCGCAAGGGGTTCTTCCGGGATGCCGGTCTTCACGTCTGGGTCGGCACGCCGGCAAGCCCGGAACTCCCAGTCAGCTACGTGGCGGCCGGAGCGGACGACGTCGGCTTGACCCCGCAGCCGCAGGTCGTGGTCACCAGGGAGACGGGGGAACCGATCGTGGCGATCGCGAGCGTCGTCTCCGAGCCGACCGAGGCGATGATCTGGTTGCGAGGCTCAGGGATCGGTTCCGTCTCCGATCTCAAAGGGAAGGTGGTCGCCACCGCCGGCGTTCCCTTCCAGCAGGGGTTCCTGGAACAGGCGCTGGCGGGTGCGGGCCTGAAGGCCGACGACGTGGAAATCCTCTCCGGCGGATACGAAGCCATTCCCAAGCTGCTGGACGGCGAAGTCGACGCCGTCTTCGGTGGTTCCGCGAACATCGAGGGGGCAGCCTTGGAAGCCCGCGGCGTCGAGCCGGTGGTGACGCCGGCGCGGGAGTTGGGAATCCCACCCTATGAAGCGCTTGTCGTCATCGCTCGCTCCGAGTGCGTGGCGGAGTATCCGGCGATGTACCAGCGCTTCATGGCGGCCGTCGAGCGGGGCACGAGTGCGGCGAAGAAGGACCCGCGGGGCACCGCGCAGCTGATCGAGGAAAGCATCGAAGCCGACCCCGAAGCGAGCCGCGAGGAGACCGAAGCCCAGCTCGAAGCGACGCTCCCCCTCCTCTCCGGGGACGGCCACATGGACGGCGCCCAGGCTTCCGACCTCGTCGCCTGGATGGATGACGAAGGCCTGATCGAGCGGGAGCCGCCGCTCGAGCAGTGGTTCACCAACGACCACCTGGCGCCGTGACGCGACCTCTCCGCAAGATCGTTTGGTGGGGCTGCCTGGCTGCCCTCGTTGCGCTGGCTGGCTGCGGGGGAGGAGAGTCGTCGAATCTCGCCGCCACTCGGCCGCAGGCGCCCGAGGCTCCGAAGGAGGAGACGACGACCCCGAAGGGGGAAACCACGGTCGCCGACGTCTTCAAGAACCGAGACCCGCTCGAGTGCCCTTCGCACTCTTCCGAAGACATCGCGGTAACGCTCGACGTAGACCCGGATTCCGAGAACGCCGGCGTGATGATGGCCGCGGCCGAAGGCTACTTCGAAGACGTCGGCCTCAGGGTCTTCGTCGGGGGACCGAAAAATCCGGCGCGAGCGGTGAAGTACGTCGCCCTCGGGATCGACGAGATCGGCGTCGCCCAGCAACCGCAGGTCCTGATGGCACAGGAAGAAGGAGGGGCGCCGGTCGTTGCCGTCGGCAGCCTGATCCGGCAGTCGAACGCCGCGCTGATCTGGCTGCCGGGGTCGGGCATCGAGGACGTCGCCGACCTGGAGGGAAAGACCATCGGCATTCCCGGCGCTCCCTTCCAGGAAGGTTTCCTCGAAGCGGTGCTGGCGCGGGCGGACCTCACGCTCGCGGACGTGGAAGTGAAACGGACGAACTACAAATCCGTGCTTGCCCTGCTCGAAGGAAGGGTGGACGCCATCTTCGGGGTCACCTGGAACAACGAGGGGGCGGCGCTCGAAGCGAGGGGCGCCGAACCCGTGATCAAGCGGGCTCAGAGCCTGGGGCTTCCCGGCTACGAAGAACTGGTGGTGATCGCCCCCGCCAAATGCGTGGCGATGCACCCAGGGCTGTATCGCGACTTCATGACTGCGGTGGGGCGGGGGACGGAGACGGCCCGGACCCATCTCGGGAAGACCGCGGAGTTTCTTGCGCAGAACTACAGCCTGGATCCCCGATTCCGGATGAGCGACGTGCAGGCTCCCGTCAAGGCGACGGCGCCGCTGCTCTCCACCAGCACCGCTATGAATCTCGGCCGGGTGGCCCATCTGGCTGACTGGATGTACGAAAAGGGGATCCTCGAGCGCAAGTCGCCAGTCGACGAACTGTTCACCAACGACTACCTGGCGCCATGAGCGCCTTCCAAGGGAGATTCGAGGAATGAGGACCTACTGGCTGGGGGTAATAGTCTCGGTGGCCCTCCTGATAGCCGGATGCGGAGGCGGGGGCGGCGGCGACGAGAGCGCGGGAGAGGCGGTGGAAGCCACGCAGGCGGCCAGCGCTGAAAAGGCAAGCCCGCCCGCTGGCGCGCAGGGCCCCAAGGTGGACACGCGAAGCTCGGGGAAATCCGCGGAAGTGTGGGTTGCGATGGATGGATGGGACGGTGCGGAAACGGTGTCGATCCTGATGGCGGAACACCGCGGTTACTTCAAGAAATTGAAGATCAGCCCCCTCACTCTCAGCCCGGTGACGCCCAAGCTGACGATCCCGGACGTTGTCAAAGGCCAGGATGCGATCGGCGTCGCGACCGGCCCTGAGGCCGTCGATGCAAGGGACAAGGGAGCGCCGATCGTCATCGTCGGCAACGTGCTCCAGCAGGCGACGGCGGCTTTCATCTGGACCAAGGAGTCGGGCATTAAGGGCATCGCCGACCTGAAGGGCAAGACGATCGCGATCCCCGGGCTTTCTTCGCAGGTGAGCTTCCTGCAGAACGTCCTGGTCGAGGGGGGGTTGGGGCTGTCGGACGTCAAAGTCATCAACGTCGGCAACGATCTGGTGCCGGCTCTGGTCGATGGACGTGCCGATGCCATCTTCGGCGGGTCCGAAACCGTCGAGGGAATCGACCTGAAGTCGCGCGGTTTCGAACCGGTCATCACGCCGGTCACCGATCTGGGGATTCCGGACTACGACGAAGTAGTGCTGGTCGCCCGCCGCGATGTCGCAGAAGCGAATCCGAAGTTGATGAGCGATTTCGTCTCGGCGGTCGCCCGCGGGGCATATGCGGCTACCGATCAGCCAGACGAGGCCACGGAAGCATTGGAAGCATCCGGTGAAAAAAATCCGGAAATCAGCTCTTCGGCGATGCAGGAACAGGTTGGGGCGACCGTGGGGAAGCTGTCCGACAGCGGCTACGTCGACCCGGCCCGCTTTCAGCACTTGATCAACTGGATGTACGAGAACGAGATGATCAGCCAGGCGTATCCCGTGGAGGCGCTCCTGCCCCGCTCCTAGGGGTCCCCATGTCTGACCTGAGCCGAATGAAACTGGGCGGCTGTCTCCTCGGGTTACTTGTCGGCGCCGTCCTGCTCGTCGGGTGCGGGGGAGGCGAGGACCAGAGGTCGGAGAAGAGCACCGCCGCGGCGGCGGTAGCCGCTCGACCCGAGATCCTGCCGACCCCGGCGTGCCCACGGCGGTCCAAGCTGATCCGGGTCACCCTCGATGGCCGTGCCGGCCCGGAGAACGTTGGGATCCTGATGGCCGAGCAGCAAGGCTTCTTCCGCGAGGCCGGTCTCGCGGTTCGGGTCGAAAGCCCCGCGAGTCCGAATGGCCCGGTGCCCGATGTAACCGCGGGGAAAGGCCATCTTGGGGTGGGGCAGCAGCCCCAGATCGTTCTCGGCAGAGACGAAGGGGCGCAGCTGATCGGTATCGCGTCGATCGTCTCGCAACCGACGGAGGCAATGATCTGGCTGCCGGGCTCCGGAATCGATGGATTGGCCGACCTGCGGGGTAAGACGATCGCCTTCCCCGGTGTGCCTTTCCAAAAGCTCTTTCTCGAGAGGATCCTGGCGCGAGCCGGTCTCGGGTTGCGCGACGTGAAGCTGAAGCGGGTCGGCTACGGACTGGCAGTCACCTTGCTGAGTGGGAAGGCAGACGCCATTTTCGGTGGTTCCTGGAACCTCGAGGGCACCGCGCTGCGGGCACACGGCGCGCACCCCGTCATCACCAAGGTGGGGAACCTCGGGATACCTGGCTACGACGAGTCGGTGTTGTTCGCGCCCTTCGAATGCGTGTACGAACGGCCGACGCTCTACCGCAAGTTGGTGGCCGCGGTGGCGCGGGGAACCCGAGCTGCGGTGAAGGACCCCGCGGCCGCTGCGCAGGCGATCGAACGAGACAGCGAAGCCGACCCCACCCTCGGGCGAGGGGAGCTCGAAGCTCAGCTGCAGGCAACTCTTCCGTTGCTCTCCCGGGACGGTGTGCTGAGCCCGGCGCGGATCGCTCTGCTCAGCTGGATGAAGAACCAGGGAATGATCGAAGACAAATGGCCTTTCGCGACCATATTCACGAACTACTACCTGGGATGACCTACAGCTGCAGGCTCTTGACCTGCAGCAGCTCCTCGATTCCGTAGCGACCGTTCTCGCGGCCGTGGCCGGACTGGCCGTAGCCGCCGAACGGGGCGAGAGGGTTGAAGGCGCCGCCGTTGATCTCGATCTGGCCGGTGCGGATGCGGCGGGCGACGGCGATCGCGCGGTCGCTATCGGCGGACCAGACGCCGCCGGCGAGGCCGTAGGGAGTCGAGTTGGCGATCCGGATTGCGTCGTCCTCGCCCTCGTAGGGCTGGATCGCAAGCACCGGGCCGAAGATCTCCTCCTGGCCGATCGTCATATCGGCCTCCACCTCGGAGAAGACCGTCGGGCGGACGAAGTAGCCGCGCTCCAGGCCCTCCGGCGCCTCGCCGCCGCCGGCGATCAGCCGCGCGCCCTCCTCGAGGCCCTTCGCGATGTAGCCGCGGACGCGGTCGCGCTGAACGGCGGAGACGAGCGGGCCGAGCCGCGTTGAGGAGTCGAACGGGTCGCCCGGGGTAAAGCTCTCGGCGGTCGCCTGGGCCAGCTCCTCGGCCTCGGCCAGTCGCTGGCGCGGGACGAGCATCCGGGTCAGGGCGCTGCAGGTCTGGCCGCTGTTGAGGAAGCACTTGGCGACGCCGTCGGGGACGGCTCTGGCGAGGTCGGCGTCGTCGAGGATCACGTTCGGCGACTTGCCGCCGAGCTCCATCGCCACCGGCTTGACGGTCTCGGCGGCGAGCTCGGAAACCCGGCGTCCGGCCCGGGTAGAGCCGGTGAAAGAGACCATGTCGACGCCGGGATGGGCGACGATCGCCTCGCCGACCACCGGCCCGAGGCCGGTGACGAGGTTGAAGACGCCGGCGGGCAAACCGGTGGCCTCGACCACCTCGGCGAGCAGGAAGGCGTTCAACGGCGTCACCTCGCTTGGCTTCAGCACCACCGTGCAGCCGGCGGCGAGGGCGGGGGCGACCTTGGCGGCGATCTGGTTCAGCGGGTAGTTCCAGGGCGTGATCGCGCCGAGCACACCGACCGGCTCGCGCAGCACGCGGGAGTTGCCGATCTCCTCCTCCCAGGCGACTTCCTCCATCAGCTTCGGCATCGAGGCGAACTGCGAGGCGGGGAGGCCGACCTGGATGATCCCGCTCAGCTTCAGCGGCATCCCCAGCTCCTGGGTGATCGTCGCCGCCAGCTCCTCGGCGCGACCCTGCAGGCCCTCTGCGATTGCGGCGATGTAGCCGGCGCGCTCTTCGCGTGAGGTCCGCGACCAGCTCTCGAATGCCTCGCGGGCAGCGGCGACGGCGCGGTCGGCGTCGACGGCCGTGCAGCCTGGAATCGTCCCGATTACCTCCTCGGTGGTCGGGTTGACCACCTCGATCGCCTCGGCACCCCGTGGCTCGACCCACGCGCCGCCGATGAAGATCCTGTCCCTGACCTGAAGTCCAGCCGCCGTCGCCATGGTGCCTCCTCGTCGCGTTCCCCTCGGCCCATGTTTACTCCGTATGGTCTGAGTAATGAGGCGGGAGTTCCTTTGTCTGATGCTGATCGTAGCCGGCGTTCTGCTCGGCGGCTGCGGGGGCGGCTCGGATGTACCCGACACGACGACGCCGACGACTGCTCGGGACCAGAGGCCCACGTTCGCCGGAGAACCGAGTCCGTCGTTTGCGCAGCCACTGAAGGTTAGCCTTGACGGTCAGATGAACGCCGCCAATGTCGCCGTTCTGATGGCGGTGGAAAAAGGCTACTTCGCGGATGTCGGTCTCACGGTGTATCCGGGCACCCCGGTTGCTCCCCGCAGGCCGGTCCGCTATATCGCCGCCTACACCGACGACATCGCCTTGACGCAGCAGCCCCAGGTCGCCATGGCCAAGAAGAAAGGAGCGCCCATCGTCACCATCGGGAGGCTGATCTCAGAGCCGACCGCTTCGATGATCTGGCTGAAGAAGTCGAACATCAAGGGAATCGCCGACCTCAGGGGCAAGACGATCGCCGTCCCCGGGATCCCGTACCAGGAAGAGCTGCTCGAATCCATCCTGGAACGAGCGGGCCTGGAGCCCGGCGACGTCGAGGTGAAGCAGGCGGGCTACAGGTTGCTGCCGGCGCTGCTGAGCGGCAAGGCCGATGCCATCTTCGGTGGCTCCTGGAACATCGAGGGGGTCGCGCTGCGCGAACGAGGGCTGCAGCCGGTGATCGAGCGGGTCCAGGATCTGGGCGTGCCCGACTACGACGAACTCGTGGTCATAACCCGCGCCGATCGGGCGGCTCGGGAACCTCAGGTGGTTCGCAAGTTCATGGTGGCGCTGAACCGAGGTGTCGCGGCGGTGAAGAGATACCCCAGGCTCGCCGCGAAACTGATCCAAAGCAGCCCACACGAATACGAGATCGAGAAGCGGGAGACGATGGCTCAGGTGAGGGCAACGGCGCCGCTGCTCTCCTCGACCGGTTAAGCCACCACCGTGGCTTCACCGGCAGGTACCTTCGCCCCCGGCCCCGGCACCTGCTTCGCGTCGCGCGCGGTCAGCAGCTTGCCGCAGCTTTCGCAGATGCCGCGCTCGCTGACCGTGCCGCCGCACTCCTTGTGGACGATCAGGCGTCGCGGTCCCTCGGGGCTGGGGGAGTAGCGGTCGCCCCAGTTGAGCAGGGCGATCAGCGCCGGCCAGAGGTCGAGGCCCTTTTGGGTGAGGAAGTACTCGTAGCGGGGCGGGCTTTCCTGGTAGGCGCGGCGCTCGAGGATCTCCTCGTCGACCAGCCGCTGCAGCCGGGCCGAGAGGACGTTGCGGGCGATCCCCAGCGTCTCCTGCATCTCGCCGAAGCGGCGGTTGCCGTGCATCACCGAACGCACGATCAGCAGCGACCAGCGCTCGCCAATCACCTCCAGCGCCTTGGCGACCGAGCAGTCGAGACCGGGGTAATCGCGGTGCAGCACGTGTGAATCTTCGCACACTGAGTTGCATCAAGCAACTGACCGCGGTAGGCTCGCCCCGTCCAGAGTTGCTTCATGCAACCAAGTCGATTGGAGGCCCGAGATGAGGCTGATCCCAAGACATAGGCAGCACCGGCGCCCGCGAGGCCCGCGGATCGCGATCAGCGAGGCGGAGATCAGCGCCGACCTGCACTACCCGGCGCAGCCGCCGCGGCCGCGGCGCACCGCCGACGTCCAGCGACTGGAGATCAGGTGAGCGAGAACGGGGTGGTGACGGCGCCGGAGGGAACCGCCGAGCAGGTGGCGGAAGCCTTCGCTGTCGAGCGCCCGCAGGACTCCCGCAGCCGCACCCTCGTCTGGCAGGACCCCGTCCCGACCGCGGCGGCCGGGGCGACGATGACCGGCATGGAGTACATGACCGCGGTCGTCACCGGCCAGATGCCGCCACCGCCGATCGCGGTGACGATGCGGCTGCGGCCGGTCGAGCTGGAGGAGGGGAGGGTCGTCTTCGAGGGCGAACCCGGCGAGGAGCACTACAACCCGATCGGCGTCGTCCACGGCGGCTACGCCGCGACCCTGCTCGACAGCGCCCTCGGCTGCGCGGTCCACACGACCCTGCCGGCGGGCGTCGGCTACACCTCGCTCGGGCTCGAGGCGAAGTACGTGCGGCCGATCACCCGCGACACCGGCCGCGTCCTCTGCGAGGCACGCGTCCTCTACCGGGGCCGCAAGCAGGCCACCGCCGACGCCAACCTGATCGCGGCCGACAGCGGCAAGCTGCTCGCCCACGGCATCGCCACCTGCATGCTGCTGGGGGACGCTTAGGCGGAGAGATGGCGGGCGAACTCGACCAGGAGCCGCACGCCGAAGCCGTTGGCGTCGTCGCCGACGTAGGCGCGGCCGGTGCCCCAGGCGGTGCCGGCGATGTCGAGGTGCGCCCAGGGGGTGCCGCCGACGAATTCCTCGAGGAAGGCGGCGGCGGTAAGGGCGCCGGCGAGCCGCTTCTTGCCGAGGTTGGAGAGGTCGGCGACCGTGCCCTTCATCAGCTCCGTGTACTCGGGGTGCAGCGGCATCCGCCAGAGCAGCTCGCCGGTCTCCTCGCCGGCGCGGATCGCCTCGGCGGCGAGCCCGTCGTCGTTGGCGATCACCGCGGCGTAGGTCTTGCCGAGCGCCACCTCGACGGCGCCGGTCAGGGTGGCGAGGTCGAGGATCCGCTCGGCCCCGAGCTCGACCGCGTAGGCGAGGGCGTCGGCGAGGATCAGCCGTCCCTCGGCGTCGGTGTTGTTGACCTCGACCGTCTTGCCGTTGTATTGGGTGATCACATCGCCGGGCTTGATCGCCGTCCCGGAGGGCATGTTCTCGGTCGTCGGGACGAGGGCGAGGATCTCGACCTCCAGCCCCAGCTCGGCGATCGCGGCGACCGCCTCGAGCACCGCGGCGGCGCCCGACATGTCCATCTTCATCTCCTGCATCCCAGCCCCGGGCTTGAGCGAGATGCCGCCGGTGTCGAAGGTGACTCCCTTGCCGACGAAGGCGACAGGCGCCCCGTCTCCGCCGCCGCTGTAGCGAAGGACGATCAGCTTCGGCTCCTGCGGGCCGCCCTGGCTGACGGCGAGCAGGCCGCCCATCCCCTTTTGCTCGAGCTCGGCCCGGCCGAGGACTTCGGCGCTGAGCGCGTCGGAGCCGGCGGCGATCTCTTCGGCCCGCTCGGCGAGGAAGCTCGGGGTGGCGACGTTGGCGGGCGCGAGCTGCAGGTCGCGAGCCCGGTTCTGGGCCTCGGCGGCGACCGTCGCGGTCGCGGCAGCCTCCGTCAGCTCGGGAGGCGCCAGCAGCGTGAGCGACTCGAGCCGCGGCGCCTCGTCGCCCTCGCCGGACTTGAAGCGGTCGAAGCGGTAGGCGGCGAGGATCGTGCCGGTGACCATCGCCTCGGCGGCGGCCTCGGCGTCGTCGCTCTCGGGCAGCATCCAGGCGAGCGAGCCCGCCTGCAGGCGGGCAGCCTCCTTGGCGATCACCGCGGCGGCGACGCGCAGCTTCTCGGGGCCGATCTCGCTGCGCCTTCCAAGGCCGACGACGAGGGTCGGGGGCGTCCCGTCGGGGCGCAGGAGGGCCAGCTTCTTGAAGTCGGGACGGGCGGAGTCGGCTCCGCTGGCACCGGCCACCGCTGCCGCCAGCTCGTCGTCCTCGAAGAGCCCGACGGCAACCAGGTCGGCATCGATCCCGACCAGCTCCGCCTGCTTCACCGCGACCTTCATCGGCCGCGAGTGTACGCCCTGTCGGTATCGTCACCCGCTGGACCTGGCGGACAGGGGCCAGGCCAGCGAACTTCGGAAAGGAAAGGCAGTAGATGCCCAGCTCAGTGATTCTCGGAACCGCGCGCACCCCCTTCGGAAAGATGGGTGGCGGTCTCTCTTCCCTCGACGCCACCGACCTCGGCGGCACCGTCATCGAGGCGGCCCTCGACCGCTCCGGCGTCGCCCCCGAGCAGGTCGAGCAGGTCGTCTTCGGCCAGGTCCTGCAGGCCGGCCAGGGGCAGATCCCCTCTCGTCAGGCGCAGATCAAGGGCGGGATCCCCAAGGAGGTTCCCTCGGAGACGATCAACAAGGTTTGTGCCTCGGGCATGCGCTCGCTCGGCCTCGCCGACCAGGCGATCCGCGCCGGCGACTCGAACGTCGCCGTCACCGGCGGCATGGAGTCGATGAGCCAGGCGCCCTACCTGCTGCCGAACGCCCGCTTCGGGTTCCGGATGGGCGACGTCAAGGCGCTCGACGCGATGACCCACGACGGCCTCACCAATCCCTTCACCAGGAAGCAGATGATCAACGAGGCGAGCGAGGTCGGCAACGAGCTGGAGATCACCCGCGTCGACATGGACCGCTTCGCCGAGCGCTCGCACCGGCTCGCCCACGAGGCGACCGAAGCCGGCCGCCTCGCCGACGAGATCGTCGGCGTCACCGTCAAGTCCCGCAAGAGCGAGACGACGGTCGAGGCCGACGAGGCGATCCGCCCCGACACCACCCTGGAGACGCTGGCGAAGCTGAAGGCGATCGGAGGCGACGACGCCACCCACACCGCCGGTAACGCCCCGGGCGTCAACGACGGCGCCGGCGCGATCGTCGTCGCCTCCGAGGAGTGGGCCGAGAAGGAAGGCAAGGCTCCGCTGGCGCGGATCCTCTCCTACGGCACCGTCGCCGACGACTTCCCCTACCTGGCGAAAACGCCGGCCAACGCCGCCAAGCAGGCGCTGGAGAAGATCGGCAGGAGCGCCGACGAGGTCGACCTCTGGGAGATCAACGAGGCCTTCGCCTCGGTCGCCCTGAACAGCGTGCGGATGCTCGGCGTCGACGAGGAGAAGGTCAACGTCAACGGCGGCGCGATTGCCCTCGGCCACCCGATCGGCGCCTCCGGTGCTCGCATCGTCGGCGCCCTCGTCCACGAGCTGCGCCGCCGCGGCGGCGGCCTCGGCGTCGCCGCGATCTGCAGCGGCGGCGGCCAGGGCGACGCGATCGTCATCGAGGTCAACGGGGGCTGATCCCCTTGAGCGAGCAGCCCGCGAGCGAACCCCTGCCGCGGGCTGCCGCCTTCTTCGATCTCGACAAGACCCTGATGGCGGGCTCGAGCGGGATGCAATTCGCCCGGATCGCCGCCAAGCAGGGGATCGTCGGCAAACGACAGCTCGCCAGCTGGGGGTTCGAGCACCTGCGCTACCGCTTGCGGGGCACCACCGACGAGCGCACCAGCGAGGTGCTGAAGGTCGCCCGCGAGCTGATCCGGGGCGTGCCGGCGAAGAACATCGACCGGATGGGACCGGAAGTGATGGCGGCGATCCTGCCGCGGGTCTTCCCGCAGATGCTGGAAGAGGTCTATGCCCACCAGGACGCGGGCCGGCCGACCTTCATCGTCAGCGCTGCCGGCAACGGCGTCGTCGAGCAGCTCGCCCACGTGCTCGGCATGGACGGCGGTATCGGCACCCGCTACGAGGCCGACGACGACGGCAACTTCACCGGCCGCCTCGACGGCCCCTTCGTCTACGGCGAGGGCAAGGTAGAGGCGATGCAGGAATTCGCCGCCCGCCACGAGATCGAGCTGGCCGAGTCCTACGCCTACTCCGACTCGATCTCCGACCTGCCGATGCTGCGCGCGGTCGGCAACCCGGTCGCGGTCAACCCCGATCCGCCGCTGGCGGCGATCGCCCGCCAGGAGGGCTGGCAGGTCCTGCGCTTCGAGCGCCTCGGCCGCCGCCTCGTCGCCCTGGCGGTGACGCTGCTGGCGACCGTCGCCGGCTTCGGCGCCCGCCGGGTCGCCACCCGCCGCCGACTGCCACCGCCCTCCCGCTTCCCGCTGCGGACCGGCGCCCGGACCCGTTCCCGCTAGGGTTCCGGGCCGGATGGAGGCAGCAACCGCTCGCAAGATCCGCGTCGTCGTCGCCAAGCCCGGCTTGGACGGCCACGACCGCGGCGCCAAGATCATCGCCCGCGCCCTGCGCGACGCCGGGATGGAGGTGATCTACACCGGCCTGCACCAGACGCCCGAGCAGATCGCCGAGACGGTGATCCAGGAGGACGCCGACGCCGTCGGCCTCTCGATCCTCTCCGGCGCCCACATGACCCTGGTCCCGAAAGTGGTCGAGCTGCTCAATGCCCAGGGCGTCGACGACGTCCTCGTCACCGTCGGCGGCACGATCCCGGCCGACGACATCCCCGAGCTGAAGCAGCTCGGCGTCGCCGAGGTCTTCACCCCCGGCGCCGGAACCGACGACATCGTCGAGTTCATCCAGGAGCGGGCGACCGCCCGCCACGCCGAAGACTGAGCGCGAAGCGCGGTGCCGAGCGGCCTGCGTGACATTTGACACGGATCGGTGCATAGGTCCGTCCGATCCGGGTATCATCCTGATTGACTCGTCAGTCAACCGCTGGCAGGCGTTAAGATCGCCGCCCCGCGAAGACCTGAGAATCACCTAAGGAGGCTTTGTTTTGAAGATCTGCGTCCTGGTCAAGGAGGTCCCGGACGCCGCCGTTCAGAAGCGCATCGACCCAAGCACGATGCGACTGGACCGCGGCGGCGAGAAAAACCTCAACCCCTTCGACACGCACGCCCTCGAGGCAGCCATGCAGATCAAGGAGGGTGGCGCGATCCCGGTCGAGGAGGTCGTGGCGGTGACGATGGGCCCGAGCTCCGCGGTCCGCGCGCTGCACAAGGCCGTCGCCCTCGGCGCCGATCGCTCGGTCCACCTCTCCGACGACGCGCTGTCCGGCTCCGACGTCTGCGCGACCGGCTACGCGCTGGCCAAGGTGCTCGAGTCGGAGAGCCCCGACCTGGTCCTGCTGGGCCAGCAGTCGGATGACGGCGAGTGCTACACGATCGGCGCCGTCGTCGCCGACCACCTGAAGATGCCCTCGCTGACGCAGGTGATCCAGATCGACGTCAACGACGGCAAGCTGCGCTGCGAGCGCCAGGCCGAGTACGGCTACGACACGGTCGAGGTCGAGTTGCCGGCTGTGATCAGCGTCGGCGACGCGATCAACGAGCCGCGCTACCCGAGCCTGAAAGCGATCATGGGCGCGAAAAAGAAACCGCTCGACTCGAAAGCCACCGGCGACGTCGGCATCGACGCCGGCCAGGTCGGTGAGGGCGGTTCGAAGACCAAAGTGCTCGCGCTCAACCCGCCTCCGGCCAAGGAAGCGGGCGAGATCATCGAGGACGAGGACACCAACGAGACGGTCGAAAAGATCGTCGCGTGGCTCGACGAGAGGAAGCTGATCTAAATGGCAGGCATCCTGGTTTACGCCCTCCACGACGACGAGGGCAACTTCAACAAGAACTCGCTCGGAGCGATCTCCGAGGCGGCCAAGCTGGCCGGCGAAATCGGCGGCGACGCCGCTGCGATCGTCGTCGGCGACATCGCCGACGACGCCTGCGCCTCGCTCGGCAATTACGGCGCGGCGAAGGTTTACCGGGCCAAGAGCGTGCCCGAGGGCCTGGCCCAGCCGATCGTCGACGCGATGGCCAAGGTGATCGCCGACGAGGGCTTCTCCTACGCTCTGTTCGGCGGTGGTCTGCTCGGCTTCGAGATCGGGGCCGGCCTCACCGCCCGCCTCGGCGCCGGCGTCACCATGGAGGTCACCGCGGTCAAAGTCGACGGCGGCAAGCTGGTCGTCGAGCGGCCGATCCTGCAGGACTCCGAGATCGCCGACGTCGGCTACGTCTCCGAGCCCGGCATCATCATCGGCCGCCTCAACGCCTTCGACGCCAAGGAGTCCGGCGGCACGGCTGAGGTCGTCGACGTCGACGTCGAGCTCTCCGAGTGGTCGTCCAAGGCGAAGCTGGTCCAGCGCGGCGAGCAGCGCGGTGCCGACGTCAACATCGAGGACGCAGACATCCTCGTCGGCGGCGGCCGCGGTCTCGGCGCCAAAGAGGGCTTCGAGCTCTGCGAGCAGCTCGCCGACTCGATGGGTGGCGCCGTCGCCGCGACCCGCGCGGTCGTCGACGCCGGCTGGTACCCCTACGCCGCCCAGATCGGCCAGACCGGCAAGACGGTGGCGCCGAAGCTGTACCTCGCCGCCGGCGTCTCCGGGGCGATCCAGCACAAGGTCGGGATGCAGAACTCGGAGAACATCCTGGCGATCAACAAGGACCCGAACGCGCCGATCTTCGAGTTCTCGGACCTCGGCGTGGTCGGCGACCTGCACAAGATCGTCCCCAAGCTGACCGAGGCGATCAAAGCCAAGAAGGGCTGACGTTTCCGGGGGCCCCTCGGGGCCCCCGGCCTTCATTCACCTGAGGAAACAAGGAGTCCGACCAAATGGCAGTTGCACCGAGTGAGTTTCCGCCGCCCTTCGATTCCGAGAGCGTCATCGCGGCGCCCACGGATCCCGCTGACGAGCGAATCGAGGTTGGCGTCGCGATCGTCGGCGGCGGTCCCGCCGGCCTGGCCTGCGCCAACAAACTCATGCAGCTGCTCGAGGACGAGCCCGAGCTGACCGAGAAGCTGGGCGAAGTCCCGGTCGCGGTGATCGAGAAGGGCAAAGTCGCCGGCGCGCACCTGCTCTCCGGCGCCAACGTCGACCCCTCGGCGATGGAACGGCTCTTCCCCGACCTGCCGCCGGCGGAGTGGCCGCCGGTCTACCAGGAGGTCACCAAGGACGCGACCTACTTCCTGACCAAGAGCAAAGCCTTCCCGCTGAAGCCGCCGCCGCCGAACTTCCGCAAAGAGGGGACCTACACGATGTCGGTCTCCAAACTCGGCCGCTTCCTGGCCGAAAAAGCCGAAGAGGCAGGCGTCTACATCCTCACCGAGACCGCGGCGACCCAGTTGCTGGTCGAGGACCGGATCGTCAAGGGCGTCCGCTCGGGCGACCGCGGCCGCGGCAAGGAGGGCCAGGAGCTCGGCAACTTCGAGCCCGGCTCCGACGTCGTCGCCAAGGCGACCGTCCTGGCCGAGGGCACGATCGGCCACCTCACCTACGCCGCGATGGACTACTTCGACCTCCGTGACGGCTCCGACCCGCAGGTCTGGGAGCTCGGGGTGAAGGAGATCTGGGAGGTCCCGCAGCCGCTGGACCGGGTCATCCACACCCTCGGCTGGCCGCTGCGCTGGAGCCCGCGCTTCAAGGAGGCCGGCGGCAGCTTCATCTACCCGATGGGCGAGGACAAGGTCTGCTTCGGCCTCGTCGTCGGCCTCGACAACACCGACGCCACCTTCTCGGTCCACGACGCCCTGCAGCTGTTCAAGACCCACCCCTTCATCGCCAAGATCATCGAGGGCGGCAAGCGGGTCGGCTGGGGCGCGAAGACGATCCCCTCGGGCGGCTACTGGGCGCTGCCGAAGCGCTTCTCGGTGCCGGGGATGCTGATGGCCGGCGACGCCGCCGGGATGGTCAACATCGCCGAACTCGCAGGTGTCCACTACGCGATGCACGCCGGCATGTACGCGGCGGAAGCGATCGTCGACTCGCTGAAGAAGGACATCGACTCGGTCAACTTCGAAAGCTACGACGGGATGATCCGCAACTCGGTGATCGAGAAGGATCTCTACCGCTCGCGCAACATGAAGCAGCCGCTGACCAAAGGCCTGATCTTCGGCGGTGCGATGGGAAGCGCGATGGTCGCGACCAAAGGCGCCTTCCCCGGCGGCCACTGGAAGATCGAGGACAACGCCGAGATCCCGGTCTTCGAGGGCAAGGCGGGGGACACCTACCCCAAGCCCGACAACGAGGTGACCTTCAACAAGTTGGACAGCGTCTTCCTCTCCGGCAACGCCACCCGCGACGACGCCCCGAACCACGTTCGCATCCAGACCCACGTCCCGCGCGAGATCGCCCAGACCTGGGTCTCGATGTGCCCGGCACAGGTCTACGAGATCCCCGAGGACCAGCTCGAGAGCGGCGCCGCCGAGGTCGACGTCCACGTCACCGCCTCCAACTGCGTCCAGTGCGGCGCGATCACCGCCAAGGGCGGCCGCCTGACCCTCCCCGAGGGTGGCGACGGACCGCTGTACCAGGAGACCTGAGCAAGACGTTTCGCTAAAGGCACGATCCGCGCGCCACGCGTGCGGATCGGCCTCCTAGGGTCGCAATGTGGTTCGCGCGACCCTGATGAGCGATGTGACGACCGGCGCCGGCTTGATGGCGGCGGCAATAGCGATTGGCGGATTTCTCGCTCACATCCGTCCGGCTCTTGCCCATGCGGACGAGCAGCAACTGAGGGCCGCGACGGTCAAAGGTGGTGTCGTCGGAACCGTCGGCGCATCCGCTGTAATTGTTTTGTCTGCGATCAACGGCTAAGGTAGATACATGAAGGGCATAAATGCATCAACGCTGACGATGATCGCCGTGATGTTCCTGAGCCCGGCAGCTTGCGGCGCAGTACTGGCTCTGACCGGAAGCGGGGAACTTGCGGCTGTGGCGTGGCTCGTAGTACTGGGGGTAGGAGTCGATCAGGTCTCGCGCCTGACCATGCGCGAGGGCCGTCGCTGAGACCGCCGCCGGCCTACGCCGCTTCGGCTTCCTCGGTTCGCAGTAGCGAGGCGCCGTCGAAGATCTGGGCGGTGCTTGCCGCGCTCGGGGCGATGTCGAGGGTGCTGCGGCGGCGCGGGGCCGCGATCACGGTCCACTCGTCGCAGCCGGCGAAGGCTTCGTCGAGGCGCTTGGCCATCGTGCTGCGGGGGCGATCCTGGTCGAAGATCTGCTTGGACATCGAGTCCGTCCTCCTGTAGGGGTTGGTGAAGTTTCCCCCTGCCCGTCGGACGAAAAATATGCTCTTTGCGATTGTTTGGGAACGTTTGTTCGCTCAGAGGCTCAGGAGGAAGTCGCAAACTCGGCGATCTCCTCGGCCAGGCGCTGCGGTTGGTCGAGCGCGACGAACGTCTTCGCGTCGGGAATCCGCACCAGCTTCGCGTTCCCGGCTTCGCCGGCGAGCCGTTCGGCATAGGAGATAGGGAAGTACTTGTCGCCGGGGGCCCAGGTCAGGAGGATCGGCAGTTGCGAGTCGCGCAGCTTCTCCGCTGCGGCAAGCGTGTGGCGCTTGTTCATCCCGGCCGTGACCTTGGCGGCGTCGCGCAACACCGCCGAGTCGGTCTTCGCCGGCGCCATCCAGGAGGCGACCAGCTCGTCGGGGATCTTCGTCTTCGCGAACGGCTTGAAGGCCCGGCGGGCGAGCGCTTCGATTCGGAACGGCGCCGAGAGCAGGAACATGCCGCCCGGCAGCTTGGCGATCGGCGGCATCGCCTTGAACATCCCCGGCGGGAAGTTCTCGTGGGTGTCGCAGTTGGTCAGCACCAGGCGCCCGATTCGCTCTGGGTGGGAGGTGACCAGGACCTGCGACATCGCGCCGCCGGAGTCGTTGCCGACGATCGTCACGTCCTCGAGCTCGAGCTTGGCGAGGAAGTCGGCGATCAGGCTGGCGATACCCGGAGGGGAGAGGTCGGCGTCGAGATTCATCGCCACCTGGTGCGCGGCGATCGGCCAGTCGGGCGCGATGCAGCGGAAACGGTCGGAGAGGCTGTCGACGACACCGTCCCAGAGGCGGCCGTCGACCAGATAACCGTGGACGAAGACGATCGGCTTGCCCTCACCGGCCTCGCGGTAGCGGATCGTCCCCTGGGGGAGTTGCAGTTCCTTGCGCTGGTCCGTCACGATCGTCTCCTTTTCGTTGGTCCCAGATAACATACATACAGAATGAATGTAACTCAATCATGAGCCGGCGAACGCAGGCCGAGCGAACCCAGGCGACCCGTGACGCCTTGATCGCCGCGGCACGGCCGCTGTTCACCGAGCGCGGCTACGACCGGGTCGGCACCGAGGAGATCGTCCGCGCCGCCGGCGTCACCCGCGGCGCCCTCTACCACCAGTTCGGCGACAAGCCGAGCCTGCTCGAGGCCGTCTACGAACGGATCGAGGCCGAATCGACCGAGCGCGTCGCCCGGGTGGTGCTCGGCTCGGAGCTGCACAGCCCGGTCGAGGCGATGAAGGCGGGGATCGAGGCCTTCCTCGACGAGTGCGCGAAGCCGGAGCTGCGGCAGATCGCCCTCCACGACGCCCCCGCGGTTCTCGGCTGGGAGCGGTGGCGGGAGATCGGCGCCGCCAACGGGCTCGGGCTGATCGAAGCCAGCCTGGCGGCGGCGATCGAGGCCGGCGAGATCCGTCCCCTGCCGGTCAAGGCGCTCGCCCACCTGCTGATGGGCGCGCTCGACGAGGCGGCGATGCTCCTCGCCCGCGACGAGCGCCCGCAGAGCCGGGCGGAGGTGAGCGAGGTCCTAGTTCTGCTGCTCGAGAGCTTCGCGGTCGAGCGCGTCGATTGAGCCGGCCAGCCGGCGCGACTCCTTCTGCGCGTACATCCGCACGTCGGCGAGCTGCATCGCCTCGGCGGGGGAGTCCGCCTCCTCCGGGATCGAGGCCACGCCCCAGGCGGCGCTGAGGTCGAAGCCGCTGCCGCTGGAGGTCAGCGCTTCGGCGGCACCGACCGCGAGCCGGTCGCGCTCCTCCTTGCCGAGGCCAGCGAGGCCGCCTTCGGCGAGGACGAGGAACTCGTCGCCGCCGAGCCGGTAGGCGGTTGCCTGCGAGGCGACGGCGACCCCGAGCCGTCTGCCGAGCAGGCCGAGCATCTTGTCGCCGGATGGGTGGCCGAAGGTGTCGTTGTAGTGCTTGAAGCCGTTGAGGTCGAGGAGGATCATCGTCATCGGCCTGGTCGCCGAGCGTTCGCGCTGCTCGAGGTCCATCCGCAGCCGCGCCTGGCTCCCGAGCCCGGTCAGCGGGTCGGTCCGCACCTGTTCCAGCAGGCGCGTGTTCTCCCGCAGGCTGAGTGCCAACCGTCCGATCACCGCCAGCATCGTCGCCGACCAGAGGAACGTCGTCAGGGCGCTCTCGTTGCTGTTGGAGTACTGGATGATCACGAGGGCGATCATCGCCACCGCGACGATCCCCGGGACCACCATTTCCCGCCAGCCGTCGAAGCGGGCGTCGGGGAGGATCCGGTCGGCCTCCGGCTGCCAGGCCTCGGCGCCGAGGAGGACGGCGGAGAGCAGGTAGATCGGTTCGACCCAGTCGCCGCCGGGGAGCGAGGTTTCGTAGCTCTGCAGGGTGAAGGCGACGTCGGCGACGGCCATCACCGCGAGGCCGCCGAGCAGCAGGGTCCAGGTCCGGCCGGGCCGCCAGCGGGTGAGGGCGATGATGCCGACGATCAGCGAGATCAGCAGCACGTCGCCGAACGGGTAGGCGAGCGTGGTCGCGACTTCGGCCGTCGTGCCGGTGGCGCGGTCGGCGACGAACTCGAAGACCAGGGCGGCGCCGAGCGCCGCGGTCCCGAGGGCGGCGATCAGGCCGTCCATCCAGAGGCGCGGGTCGAGTTCGGCGGCGCGGGCGCGGACCAGCAGGTAGAGGCCGAGGAACGCCAACGGGTAGAAGCCGAGGTAGCCGATGTCGGCGGGGGAGGGGTAGGGGGCGTTGGCGTTGCCTTCGATGTAGAGCGTCCACCAGATCTCGCCGGCCCCCCAGGCGAGGATCGAGGCGCCGATCGCCAGCCAGGCGCCGCGCTCGGGACCGCCCCGCAGGGCCCTCGTCAGGCAGGCCAGGCCGGCGCAGACGACGACCGCGTCGTAGACGACGCCGTTGATCGCGACGTCGAGCCCGGAGCCACCGATTCCGATCCAGTCGTGGGCGATCACCAGCGCCGCGCCGCCGAAAAGGATCGCTGAGATCGCTTTCCTCACAGGGACCTATCGGCACGGCTTGCGCGGTTCTCTAGACTTGTTGGAGATGAAGGCGGAAATCCACCCCAATTACACGCTTGCCAACGTGCACTGCTCGTGCGGCAACCAGTTCTACACGCGCTCCACGAAAGAGGACTTGCATGTAGAGCTCTGCTCCGAGTGCCACCCGTTCTACACCGGCAAGCAGAAGCTGGTCGACACCGGCGGCCGAGTCGAGCGCTTCCAGCGCCGCGCCGCCAAGCACAGGGCTGGGAAGTAGCGCGTGAGCCCGCCGTCGGGCTCGGCACTGGCATCCCACGAAACCCCCTCTGGCAACGGAGGGGACCCGCTGCGCATGCCCGACGGGGCGCTGGTCGCCAAGCGCGACGCGCCGGTCGGCGGTCAGGCGGTGCTCGAGGGCGTGATGATGCGCGGCATCTCGGTCTGGGCCGTCGCCGTCCGCACCCCCGAGGGCCAGATCGAGGTCGAGTCCGAGCAGCTCGTCCCCTGGGCACAGCGGCATCGCCTCTGGCGCCTGCCGGTGATCCGCGGCGTCGTCGCCCTCGGAGAGTCGCTGAAGATCGGCTTCAAAGCGCTGGCGATCTCCGCCAACGCGCAGATGGAGGAGGACGAGGAGGGCGAGAAGGAGGAAATCGGCGGCTGGATCTGGGGCCTGACGATCTTCCTCTCGATGCTGTTGGCGGTCGGGCTCTTCTTCGTCGTCCCGGTCGGCCTCACCAGCCTGATCAAGGACCAGCTCGGCTCCTCGCTGCTCTTCTGGCTGGTCGAGGGGATCCTGCGGACCGCGATCTTCATCGGCTACATCCTCGCGATCAGCAAAATGCCCGACCTGCGCCGCGTCTTCGAGTACCACGGGGCCGAGCACAAGACGATCTCCTGTTACGAGGCCGAAGACGAGCTGGTGCCCGCGCGGGCGAAGCTCTACTCGCGCCTGCATCCGCGCTGCGGGACCAGCTTCCTGCTGATCGTGATGGTCCTGGCGATCTTCGTCTTCGCCCCGATCGGATTGCCGGCCTGGTACTGGCTGCTGGCTTCGCGGATCCTCGGCATCCCGCTGATCGCCGGCCTCTCCTACGAGGTGATCAAGTGGGCCGGGAAAAACCGGCGCAAACGCTGGGTGCGGGCGGTGATGTGGCCCGGTCTGATGCTGCAGAACCTGACCACCCGCGAGCCCGACGAAGAGCAGCTCGCGGTGGCGATCGCCTCCCTCAACGCGGTCCTGGCTCGGGAGACCCCCGAGGAGGCAGCGAAGAAGCCGCACATCGAGATCGTCGCTTAGCGCGGCGGCTCTAGTCTTCGCTCCATGATCGAGCAGCTCGTCGAGCAGATCGAGGCGCGGTTCGCCGACCTCGAGAGGCAGATGTCCGACCCGGAGGTGATCTCCGACCGGGCGCGCTACGCCGAGGTCGGTCGCGAATACCGCGAACTGCAGCCGGCCAGCGAGCTGGGGGCGAAGTGGCGGGCGCTGCGCGACGATCTCGAAGGGGCGCGCGAGCTGCTCGCCGAGGGCGAGGACGCGGAAATGCGGCAGCTGGTCGAGGAGGCGCCGGCGCAGCTCGAGGCACTGGAAGAGGAGATCCGCCTGGCGATGGTCGAGCGCGACCCCAACGACGCCAAGAACGTGATCGTCGAGATCCGCGCCGGCACCGGCGGCGACGAGGCGGCGCTGTTCGCCGGCGACCTCTACAAGATGCTGACCCGCTACGGCGACGAGCGCGGCTTCTCGAGCGAAGTCCTCTCCCAGTCGGCCTCGGATTCGGGCGGCTTCAAGGACGTCACCTTCGAGGTCAAGGGCGAGGGCGCCTACTCGGTCTTCAAGTTCGAGGGCGGCACCCACCGCGTCCAACGGGTCCCGGAGACCGAGTCGCAGGGGCGGATCCACACCTCGACCGCGACGGTCGCCGTGCTGCCCGAGGCGGAGGAGGTCGAGGTCGAGATCGACCAGAACGACCTGCAGATCGACGTCTACCGCTCCTCGGGCCCAGGCGGCCAGTCGGTCAACACCACCGACTCGGCGGTGCGGATCACCCACAAACCGACCGGGATCGTCGTCTCGATGCAGGACGAGAAGTCCCAGCTCCAGAACAAGGATCGGGCGATGCGGGTCCTGCGGGCGCGGCTGTACGAGCGCGAGCTGGCCGAGCAGCAGGCGAAGATCGCCTCCGAGCGCAAGGCACAGGTCGGCAGCGGCGAGCGCTCGGAGAAGATCCGCACCTACAACTTCCCCCAGGGCCGGGTCACCGACCACCGGATCAAGCACACCTCCCACAACCTCGAGGGCGTGCTGGCGGGCGAGCTCGGCGAGTTCACCGACGCGCTCGAAGCGGAGGAGAAGCGTCAACGCCTCGAGGCCGCGGCCTCCGCCGCTTGACCTCATGGCGACGATGACCGGCGCCAGCGTGCGCGAGGCGCTGGACTCGGCGGTCGACGCTCTGCGCGCGGTAGGGGTCGAAGACCCCCGGCTGGACGCGGAACTGCTGCTGGCGGAGGCGACCGGATGGAAACGGGCGGCGCTGGTCGCCGATCCCGCCGCCGAGGTCTCGCCGGCCGCGGGTAGGCGCTTCGGCGAGCTGGTGCGGCGGCGGCTGCGGCGCGAGCCCGTCGCCTACATCCTCGGCCGCAAAGGGTTCCGCAGCCTCGAGCTGGCGGTCGACCGGCGGGTGCTGATCCCGCGGCCGGAGACCGAGCTGCTGGTCGAGCTGGCCGTCGAGCTGGAGCCAGCGAGCGTCCTCGACGTCGGTACCGGCTCGGGCGCGATCGCCCTCGCGGTCGCCGACGAGCTTCCCGGCTGCGAGGTGACGGCGACCGACACCTCGCCCGCGGCGCTGGAAGTCGCCCGGGCGAACGCCGAGCGGCTCGGCCTCGCCGACCGGGTCCGCTTCCTCGACGGCACGCTGCCGGAGGCCGGCCAATTCGACCTCGTCCTCGCCAACCTCCCCTACGTCGCCGAGCGCGAGTGGCCGTCTCTCCAGCCCGAGGTGACGCAATGGGAGCCCCGCGAGGCGCTCCTCGCCGGTCCCGACGGCCTCGACGCCTACCGCGCCCTGATACCAGAGTGTGGTCGAGCTTTAGGGCGGATAGCGCCACAAAGCTCAACCGCGCTTGCGGTCGAGGTGGGGGAGGGGCAGGCCGGGGCGGTTGCGGCGCTGATGCGGGAGAGCGGCTTCGAGCGGGTCGAGACGCGGCGGGACCTGGCCGGGATCGAGCGGGTCGTCTTCGGCCGGGTGGCGGCATGAGCGAGCTGATCCGGTTGCGGAGCGGCGAGGCGCAGGTGGCGCGCAAGGCGCTCGAACGCTGCGTCTCCGGCGGCGGCGTCGCCGTCTTTCCCTCCGACGGGCTCTACGGCCTCGCCTGCGATCCCCTCGACGCGGGGGCGATCGCCAGGATCCACCGCCTCAAGGGACGCGACGACGGCAAGCCCTCGGCGGTCATGTACTTCTCGCCGCTGGCGATCCGCGAGCTGGTCTCGGCACTGGGCCCGCGGACCAAAGCCGCGGTCAGCGCCTTGATGCCGGGGCCGGTGACGCTCGTCGTCGCCAACCCGCTGCGGCGTTACCCGCTCGCCTGCCGCCAGGACCCCGAGCGGCTCGGGATCCGCCTGATCGGCGGCCCGCTGGCGGGGACGATGTGCCCGGTCTTCCAGACCTCGGCCAACCTCAGCGGCGAGCCGGCACCGAGCCGCTTCGAAGCGGTGCCGGCCTCGATCCGCGAGGGCGCTGATCTGGCGATCGACGGCGGCGAGCTGCCGGGGCTGCCCTCGACGGTGGTCGACATCGCCGCGATCGAGGACGACGGCTCCTGGCAGATCCTCCGCGACGGGGCCCTCTCGCCCGGCGACCTGGCGAGCAAGCTCGCCTCGGTCGGTCTCGGCTGAGGCGCGAAGCGCGCTTTCAGCAGCCGATCTCCCCCTGGAAGGGCAGGCGAACCAGGACCTGGGACATGTTGTCCTTCTCGTTCGACTCGAAGAGGTTTTCCTCCGGGTCGACGATCATCCGGTAGGCGAAGCAGCCCCGGAGGCCGGTGACGTTAATCCACTGCTGGTGGTAGGCGGCGGGGTAGATGTCCGACCAGCCGACCGAGGTCCCGAGCCTGACGTGCTTCTGGAACGGGTTCTGATTGCAGCCGGGGTAGTACCGGTCCGGCGGAGAACGGTCGCTGGGCTGAGTCCTCGTCAGGTCGCGCAGGCAGTAGTTGAGCTTGGGGCTGGTGCGGACGACGTCGCCGACTTCCATGCCGGGCCCGACCCGCCGCAGCTCGAAGTTCGCCAGCTCGTGGACCTTCCAGTAGGAGCCGCCAAAGTAGGTGCCGACGTAGGTGAAGCGCAGCTTCGCCTCGGTGTGCAGGGTCAGGTGGCCGCCGCCCTTCTTGAAGATCCACTGGTTGACCTTCATCGAACGCGGCCCGTCGCGCCGCCCGTGCAGCTCCATCGGTCCCTTGCCGCGGCTCTGGACGTCGCTGGTCGCCCGCAGCAGCACCTCCCCGTCAGCGTCCTGGGTGTAGAGCTCGCTCGGCGGCGCGATCCGCAGGTTCGGGCAGACGAGAAAACGCGCTTCGCCTCCTTCGCAGGGGCTCTCGACCACGGCTGAGGCGGCGCTCGGAACCGCAAGGGCGATCAGCGCCAGGGCGGGGAGGAGAAAGCGGGTTCGCACCGGCGGGAGACTATCCCTACCCGTTGCTATCGTCGGCCGCAGATGGCCGATTTGCCGGACAACTTTCAAGGCTCGTCACTCGCGGAGGTCGACCCCGAGATCGCCGCCGTTCTCGACGCCGAGCTGCGCCGCCAGCAGCGGACGCTGGAGATGATCGCCTCGGAGAACTTCGTCCCCCGGGCGGTGCTGGAAGCGGTCGGCTCGGTCCTGACCAACAAGTACGCCGAGGGCTATCCCGGCCGCCGCTACTACGGCGGCTGCGAGGAGGTCGACGTCGCCGAGCAGCTGGCGATCGACCGGGCCAAGAGCCTGTTCGGCGCCGAGCACGCCAACGTCCAGGCCCACTCCGGCGCCCAGGCCAACAACGCCGTCTACATGGCGCTGCTGGAACCCGGCGACACCTTCCTCGGCCTCGCCCTGGACCACGGCGGCCACCTCAGCCACGGGATGAAGATCAACGTCAGCGGCACGCTCTACAACCCCGTCCCCTACCACGTCGGCCGCGAGGACTTCCTCGTCGACATGGATGAGGTCGAGCGCCTCGCCAACGAGCACAAGCCGGCGCTGATCGTCACCGGCTGGTCGGCCTACCCGCGCCAGCTCGACTTCGCCGCCTTCCGCGAGATCGCCGACTCGGTCGGGGCCAAGCTGATGGTCGACATGGCCCACTTCGCCGGCCTCGTCGCCGCCGGCGAGCACCCCAACCCGGTCGAGCACGCCGACGTCGTCACGACGACGATCCACAAGACCCTCTGCGGCCCCCGCAGCGGCATGATCCTCTGCCGCGAGGAGCACGCGAAAGCGATCGACAAGGCGATCTTCCCCGGCCAGCAGGGCGGCCCGCTGATGCACACCATCGCCGCCAAGGCGGTGGCGTTCCAGATCGCCGCCAGCGAGGAGTTCCGCCAGCGCCAGCGGCAGACGATCGCCAACGCGCGCGCCTTCGCCGCCGGACTGGAAGCCGGCGGCGTGCCGGTGATCACCGGCGGCACCGACGTCCATCTGGTTCTCGTCGACCTGACCCCGACCGGGCTCGACGGCCAGACGGGGGAGGACCGGCTCGACGCGGTCGGGATCACCGTCAACCGCAACGCGATTCCCTTCGACCCGCGGCCGCCGATGAACCCCTCCGGCCTGCGGATCGGGACCCCGGCGCTGACCACCCGCGGCATGGGCGAGGAGGAGATGACCGAGATCGCCGAGGTGATCGTCACCGCCCTCGGCCCCGACTTCGAGTCCGCCAAGGACGACCTGCGGGCCCGCACCGGCACCCTGATGGATCGCTTCCCGCTCTACGCCGAGCTCGCGGCGACCGTTTAGCCCCTTGAAGATCTGGGTCGACATGAGCGCCCCGGCGCACGTCCTCGTGCTGCAGCCGATCATCTCCCGGCTGCGGGGCGAAGGCCACGAGGTCGAGATCACCTCCCGCGACTACGCGCAGACGCAGCAGCTGCTCGAGCTCCACGGCCTCGAGCACACCCCGATCGGCCGCCACGGCGGCGCCTCGCGCCTGCGCAAGGCCTCCAGCCTCGCCGCGCGCAGCGCCGGGATGCTGCGCTTCGGACGCGGCCAGGGCTTCGACCTCGCCCTCGCCCACGGCTCCAACGACCTCGCGATCGCCGCCAGGACGCTCGGCGTCCCCGAGGCCAACATGCACGACTACGAGTACGCGGTCACCCAGCACCGGATCGGCTGCCGTTTGGCGCGGCGGGTGATGTTCCCCGACACGGTGCCGCTCGACCGGCTGCGCCGCTTCGGCGTCACCGAGGAGAAGTACTTCCCGTATCCGGGCCTGAAGGAGGAGTACTACCTCTTCGACTTCGAGCCCGACCCCGAGGCGCTGACCCGGCTCGGGGTCGAGACCGAGCGCGTCGTCGTCATCGTCCGGCCGCCGCCCGACGTCTCGCTCTACCACCGCAAGTCGAACCCGCTCTTCCCCAAGGTGCTCGACCGCCTCGGTCGTGACGAGGGCGTCCACGCCGTGGTCCTGCCCCGGACCGCGGCCCAGCGCGAGTTCATCACCGGGCTCGGGCTGCCCTCGGTGATCGTCCCGCCCGGCGCGGTCGAGGCGCAGAGCCTCGTCGCCCTCGCCGACCTCGTCCTCTCCGCCGGCGGCACGATGAACCGCGAGGCCGCCGCCCTCGGCGTCCCCGTCTACACCACCTACGGCGGCCGCCTCGGCGGCGTCGACGAAGCGCTGATCCGCTCCGGCCGGCTGCGGCCGCTGACCGACGCGCGGGCTCTGCAGCTGGAGAAGCGGACCGCCGAGTCGACCCCCACACTGCGCGATCCGTCCACGCTGGTCGCGACCATCCTCGGTACCGTCGGAGCCCAACCATTGCGCGAAGAGACCCATCCCGTAACCCCCTCCTGAGCGAGCTGTCCGAGGCCGAGCCCGGCCTCGAAGAACTCGTCGCGCCCGCGGCCGAAGGCGACCCGCGGCCGATCGACCCGGTCCTGCGGGCGCTCGACATCCTCATCTCGGCTTCGATCCTGCTGGTCCTCTCGCCGCTGCTGGGGCTGATCGCGCTGGCGATCGCGCTCGACTCCGGGCGGCCGGTCCTCTACCGCGGCGCCCGCGTCGGACGGGCCGGGCACCTGTTCTGGATGTACAAGTTCCGCACCCTCAGCCCCGACGCGGAAACGCGGCTCGGGCCCTACTACGGCGAGGAGCTAACGCGGCGGACCGAGGAAGAGCGGACCAGGCTCGGCGGCGCCCTGCGGAAGACCCACCTCGACGAGGTGCCGCAGCTCTGGAACGTCCTGCGCGGCGACATGTCGATCGTCGGCCCGCGCCCGATCCGCCCCACCTTCTACGCCGAGCTCTGCCGCGAGATCCCCCAGTACTGGCAGCGCCTCGTCGTCCGCCCCGGCGTCACCGGCTTCGCCCAGACCCGCATCACCCGCGAGGAGACCTGGGCCGACAAGCTCGCCCACGACATGGAGTACATAGCCGACCGCTCGGTCCAGCTCTACGTCCAGGTCCTGCTGGCTACGGTCGCCAAGGTGCTGGGACGCGGCCAGCCAACTTCCTGAAAGCGCCGGGGCCGGCTTCGCCGTCCCGGCGACTGCGAGACTGCCGCCATGTGCGGTATCTGCGGGCTCGTCGCGAGCGAGCGAGAGGGGGGCCCGGACCTCGAGGCGGTGGGGCGGATGAGTGGGCGGCTTGTTCATCGGGGGCCCGATGACGACGGGTTGTTTCACGAGGGGCCGGTGGCGCTGGCGGCTCGGCGGCTCTCGATCATCGACCTCGACCATGGGCACCAGCCGATCGCCAACGAGGACGGTTCGGCGGTGGTGGTCCAGAACGGGGAGATCTACAACTACCGCGAGCTGAAGCGGGAGCTGGAGGGACGGGGGCATCGGTTCGCGACCGACTGCGACACCGAGGTTCTGGTCCACGGCTACGAGGAGTGGGGCGACGGGTTCGTCGAGCGGCTGCGGGGGATGTTCGCGATCGCGCTCTGGGACAAGCGCCGCCGCCGGCTGCTGCTGGCCCGCGACCGCTTCGGGATCAAGCCGCTCTATTACCGCGAGGCCGGCGGGGGACTCTCCTTCGCCTCGGAGCTGAAGGCGCTGCTCGAGCAGCCGGACTTCTCGCGCGAGATCGACCCGCGCGCCGTCTCCGCCTATCTCGCCTTCAACTCGATCCCCGCCCCGCTGACGATCTTCGCCGAGGCGCGCAAGCTGCCCCCCGGTCACCTGCTCGCCTGGGAGGAGGGCGCCGTCTCGCTGCGCCGCTTCGCGCGGGTCGGGGCGGTGCCCGGCGGAGAGCCGCGACGCGGCACCGAAGCCGAGCTGGCCGAGGAGCTGCGCGAGGTCCTCGACGACAGCGTCCGCGCTCACCTCGTCGCCGACGTCCCGGTCGGGGTCCTGCTTTCCGGCGGGGTCGACTCGGGGGCGCTCGCCGCCCTCGCCAGCACCCACCTCGGCGAGCCGCTGCGGACCTTCTCGATCGGCTTCGAGGAGGAGGGCTTCGACGAGCTCTCCCGCGCCCGCCTCGTCGCCGAGCGCTACGGCGCCGACCACCACGAGCTGGTCGTCCGCCCCGACGCGGTCGAGCTGCTGCCGAAGCTGGTCGAGGCTTTCGACGAGCCGTTCGGCGACTCCTCGGCGCTGCCGACCT
>Ga0070665_100001189_pt1 | contig 31789 bp, 29 predicted proteins | sample KBSS13metaG_FD_65862 | JGI IMG/M metagenome (GOLD analysis project Ga0070665, IMG submission 65862) | Switchgrass rhizosphere microbial communities from Kellogg Biological Station, Michigan, USA - KBS S1-3 metaG | ecosystem: Host-associated > Plants > Roots > Rhizosphere > Soil ... | reverse complement strand
TCCAGGTTCAACGACGAGTACCGACGATGAAGCGGCGACCGAACCCACCCCTTACCTTGGCCCTGCTGCTGGTGGGCGTGCTCGCGCTCGAGGCTGTGATCGGCTGCGATTCTTCGCCCAACGCCGGCGGTCAGGGTTGCCCGACCGATCTAGGCGCCCCCAACGAGTTGCTCAGGCCCGGCAGGCCGTTTCCTCCGCTGGTAGCCGAAGGCTGGTTCAACGGCGATGCCCCTACGCCAGAAGAGTTGAAGGGCCAGATCTATGTTGTCGACATCTGGGCCTCGTGGTGTGGTCCGTGCCGCAACGCAACGCCGGAAGTGATCAAGCTCTACGAGAAGTATCAGGATCAAGGGATCCGCTTCTTTGCGCTCACCGTGGATGACGACGCCAAAGGTTTGGAAGCCGCTAGAATTTTTGTGAAGCGCGCCGGTGTGCCGTGGCCCAATGGTTACGGCGGAAACACGCCCGCCGTGCTAGGAGTTACGTTGCTCCCCACGGTGTTTGTCGTCGGACGTGATGGCCGCGTGGTTTGGAACAACCACCATAGCCCCGGCACGCTCGACGACGCCATTGCGTCTGCGCTTGGCGGCTTTTAGCTCGTCCGGCCGCAGACCGAAAAGTCCCCGCCAGTTTTCTCCCGCCGTCTGTCCAACTCGATGACACGATCGCTACTGCACATTGGCTGCTGGTTGTACTGCGCCGTGGCGGCGCTGTTGGCTGGCGGCGCCTCGCGTGCAACCGCGGATGAAGTGTCGTTCCGCACCGATGTGATGGCCGTTCTCTCGAAGGCCGGCTGCAACCAGGGCGTGTGCCACGGCAATCAGAACGGCAAGGGAGGTTTTCGCCTCTCGCTACGGGGTCAGGACGCTGACTGGGACCTGGCGCAGATTGTTCGCGATCAGGCCGGGCGGCGCATTGATGGTTTGAACCCAGCCGAGAGCCTGCTGCTCAAGAAGCCCAGCATGCAGGTGGCGCACGAAGGCGGGCAGCGATTCACCACCGATTCTGCCGAATACAAGTTGTTGCAGGCCTGGATTGCCGGCGGCGCCCGGGACGACATTGCCACGGCGCCGCGGCTGAGATCACTGACTGTTTCTGGTGTGCCACTGCTGGCTGGTCCAGCAGTGCCATCGAACGCAGTGCCGTCGAACGCTGGGCCGGAAACCAAGCCAAATCTATTCGCCGTCGTCGCCGAACCACAAGAGACGCTGCAATTGCAGGTCACGGCCACGTTCGAAGATGGCAGCCAGCGCGACGTGACGCGCCAGGCCGTTTACGATCCGGCCGAGCGGCTGGTGAGCGTCGATCATGATGGCCTCGTGCGCCGGCAGGCATTTGGTGAGACCTCCGTGCTGGTTCGCTATCTCGAAAAGCAGGTCGCCTTTCGCGTAGCGTTTGTGCCGGCGCGGGCCGACTTTGCCTTGGCAGATCCGCCGCCGGGCAATTACATCGACGATCTGGTCTGGGCCAAACTGCGTCAATTGCGGATCACGCCGGCCGACGTCTGCACAGACAGCGTCTTTGTGCGGCGTGCCTATTTTGATCTGCTGAATATTCCGCCGACGGCCGACGAGGCGCGTGCGTTCGTCAACGATAGCGCCGCGAACAAACGCGAGGTGCTTGTCGATCGGTTACTCGCCCGACCGGAATTCGCCGCGGCCTGGGCCTTGCGCTGGTCGGACTTGTTGCACAACGAAGAGAAGACGCTCGATCGCAAAGGGGTCCAGGCGTTTCATCATTGGATCGAGCGCTCGATCGCCGAGGACAAGCCGCTCAATCAATTTGCCCGCGAATTGATCGCCGCCCGCGGCAGCACGTATCAATCGCCCCCGGCGAATTTCTACCGGGCGCTGCGCGATCCGGTCAGCCGATCCGAGGCCGTGGCCCAAGTGTTCCTGGGCGTGCGTTTGCAATGCGCGAAGTGCCACAATCACCCGTTCGAGAGTTGGACGCAGGATGACTACTACCGCTGGGCCGGCTTCTTTGCCCGTGTCGAGTACAAGGTGCTCGAAAACAATCGCCGCGACGACAACGACAAGCACGAGTTCGACGGCGAGCAGATCGTCTGGATGAAGCACGAAGGAGAAGTCAAAGACCCGCGCACGAACAAATCGGCGAAGCCAAAGTTTCTGGGCGAACCCAAATCGCGCCTCGACGAAGACCAGGACCGGCTCGAGGCCTTGGCCGATTGGGTTGCCGACCCTAAGAATCGATTCTTTGCCGCGGCGCAGGCGAACCGAATCTGGTACCACATGCTGGGCCGGGGCGTGGTCGATCCGATCGACGACCTGCGCGAAACCAACCCCGCGACCAACCCGCCGCTGTTGGAGGCGCTGGCCAAAGACTTTGCTGCGCAAAATTTCAGCCTGCGTGGATTGGTCCGCCGGATCGCGCTCTCGCGCACCTATCAACTGGCGAGCGAGCCTAACGCGACGAACGCGGAGGATGACCGCAACTTCTCGCACGCGCTGGTGCGGAGATTATCTGCCGAGCAATTGCTCGAGGCGTCGCATCGCGTGGCCGGTGTAGAGCCGAAGTTCAATGGCTACCCCCAGGGCATTGGTCCCACGCAGCTGCCCGGTGTCGCGGCCATGCCTGCCCGGCGAGCGAAGCCGAGTATGGACGATCAATTCCTGACGCTCTTCGGCAAGCCGCAACGGCTATTGTCTTGCGAGTGTGAGCGCTCGACCGGCACGACGCTTTCGCAAGCATTCGCGATGATCAGCGGACCGATGATCAACGATCTATTGAGTAACGACGAGGGACGGATCGCCAGATTATCCGGCGAGAGCCGACCCACTTCCGAGCGCATCGCCGAGTTGTATTGGACGGCCCTCGCGCGGGCGCCAACGGCAGAAGAGTTGCAAGCGACCTGCAAACACGCGGACCAGTCGCCCGACTACCGCAAGGGGCTGGAAGATGTTGTCTGGAGTTTGCTGAACGCGAAAGAGTTTTTGTTAAGACGTTGATTGCGCGACGCTCCCTCTCCCGGTGGGAGAGGGTCGGGGTGAGGGCCGGAAGCGATTTTTATTTTGCAATCTTTGTTGGATCGAGCGCGCTGCGGGCCCTCATCCGGTTCGCTAACGCGAACCACCTTCTCCCACCGGGAGAAGGCATTGCTGGAAAGTGGTGTACGAACAATGACGCAATCCAACTTCGCTTGCCATGGTTTTCAGAACGTGCGCGCCACGCGTCGCAGCGCGCTCTCGATCGGCGGCGCTGGGTTGCTGGGACTGAACTGGCATAGCGCGCTCGCCGCCGCAGACGCGCCGCGCAAGCTGCCGGCCAAGGCCAAGAGCGTGATCTTCCTCTACCAGTTTGGTGGGCCGAGCCATATCGACATGTTCGATCGCAAGCCGGACGCGCCGGAGCAGATCCGCGGTCCGCTCCAAGGGATCAGCACCAGCTTGCCAGGTTTGGAGATCTGCGAGCAACTGCCGCAGGTGGCCAAGGTGATGGACCGTGTAACGCTGATTCGCAGCGTCCATCACGAGATGAAGAATCACAACTCCGCGTCTTACTACGCGCTCACCGGCCGAGCGCCCCCGTCCGACGATATCCGCCTGCGCGATTCGCTTGAGCTGTTCCCAGCCTATGGCTCGGTCGTTGATCGCCTTTCGCCCGGCGCGGACGAAATGCCGACCTTCGCCGCGTTTCCGCATGTGCTGCGCGACGGCGAAATCACGCCGGGCCAGCACGCCAGCTTCCTGGGCAAGGTCCATGACCCGCTGCTGGTGACCGAAGACCCCGCCGGCAGAAATTTCAAGCTGCCCGAGTTGAGCCTGCCGGCGAACCTGACGGCCGACCGCTTGCAAAGCCGCCGTGAGATCCAACAACTGATCGATCGCCAGTCACGGCTGCTTGATTATTCGGCCGAAGCCCGTGGGCTGGATTCGTATTACGAGCGGGCGCTGGCCATGCTCAACGCGCCGCGCGTCCGCCAGGCGTTCGACCTCTCGGCAGAGCCGGACGCGGTTCGCGATCGTTATGGTCGCACCACCTATGGGCAGAGCTGTTTGCTCGCTCGCCGGTTGGTCGAGTCGGGCGTGAAGTTCGTGAATGTTTATTTTGCCAACACGATCGGCGGCCAAAGCACGACGGCGGGCGGCTGGGACACGCACGGATTCAACAACACGCGGATGTTCCCGATCATCGAAAAGTTCCATCTGCCGATCACCGATCAGACGTTGCCGGCGCTATTGTTGGATCTCGAAGAACGCGGGCTGCTCGACACGACACTCGTCGTCTGGATGGGCGAGTTCGGCCGCACGCCGAAGATCAACGACAACGTCAGCCGCGATCACTGGCCTGGCTGTTACACGGTGTTGCTGGCCGGCGGCGGCGTCAAGCGCGGTTACATCCATGGCGCAAGCGACAAAAACGGCGCCCGCCCCGCGCGAGATCCAGTCCGCCCTGAGGATCTGGCCGCGACGATGTTCCACCTGCTGGGGATCGACCCGGGCCAGGAAGTAATGGACGCCAGCAATCGCCCGCTGGTCATCGCCGCCGGCAAACCGGTGTTCGATGTGATGGCGTAGAACGACCGAAACATTCGGCGGCCATGGCCGCTAGATGACCGGGATTTCGCCGGGATGTTCGCCTACTTCGTAGACAATATGCGCTCGACCGACGAGCAGTGGATCGAGCGGCCCGATCGCTTCGCGGTCCTTCTTGGCATAAGGCAAGCGGTGCAGCACGTAGCGCATGGCGTTAAGGCGGGCCCGTTTCTTGCAATCACTTTTGATGACTGTCCAAGGGGCGTCGGCGGTGTCTGTGTTGAAGAACATCGCCTCCTTGGCCTTGGTATAAGCCTCCCACTTGTCCAGCGAGGAAAGATCGACGGGCGATAGCTTCCACTGCTTGAGCGGATGGGCTTTGCGTTCCCGGAATCGTCGGCGTTGCTCGTCCTTGCTCACGGAAAACCAGAACTTAACCAGGTGTATGCCGCTGCGCACCAGGTTTCGCTCGAACTCCGGCGCTTGGCGCATGAATTCGCGGTATTCCTCATCAGTGCAAAAGCCCATCACGCGCTCGACGCCGGCGCGGTTGTACCAGGAGCGATCGAACATCACGATCTCGCCGGCCGTGGGGAAATGTTCGATATAGCGCTGGAAATACCACTGTCCACGTTCGACGTCGCTAGGTTTTTCGAGCGCGACCACACGAGCTCCGCGCGGATTGAGATGCTCCATGAAGCGTTTGATGGCGCCCCCCTTGCCGGCGGCGTCGCGTCCTTCGAAGAGGATCACCACCTTTTGCTTTGCCGACTTGACCCAGGCCTGGACTTTGAGCAGTTCGACTTGCAGGTGGTATTTCTGCGATTCGTAGCTCTTGCGTGAGAGCAGGTTCTTGTACGGATAGCCTCCTTCGCGCCAGGTGGCGGACAGTTCAGCGTCGGGATTGATTTTGCGAACTGGCCCCGCGGCCGATCCGTTTTGCAAAACCTGTCGCAACATGGCGGCGTCGTCCGGTGAGACACCCTCCATGATCGATTGCAACGAACGGGCCAGCGCAGGGACGTCGTGCGGCGCCGAGCTGGCGACCACGTCTTGCACGGCTTCGGACATCGATCCCTGCGCGGCGTCGACTGCTTGCGTGACTTCGAACTGTTCGATGCTCGAGGCCCCCAGCGCAGGCGCGGTGTCGCCAGTAGACGCCGCGCGTGGTTTCTGGCTAGTCCGCCGCGCAGCGGACTTTGACGTCGTTGTCGCGCGAGTCGATTTGCGGTCGCCGCCTTTAGAGGACTTGGCCATGTAACGATGGGTCCGGTAGTTGGAGAGCGAATGAAGCAAAGTGCGGAGCAAACACTCTGGCGGGGCGAAGCCGGCCGGCCCGTCCCCATGGAATATACTTTACGGCCGGACCTGCCGGGCAAACTCTTGTACGCGGAGACGTGCTGCGGCCATTTCCGGCGGGCGCGCAAACGCAGGAGTCATTCGAGAACCTCGCAGGCGCCGGCAGAATCCGTCGCATCGCACACCCGAGTGTGCCCTACCGCTCAGTGGAATCGAGCCGTCATTTCTTTGCGTCGAGATCCTTCAGCAGTCGATCAAACGCCTTGCGTTCCGGCGGCGGAATCTGATTTCGCTCGACTTTCAATTCGATCGCTTGCTGCATCGCCGCCCGAACGGCATCACGATTGCCGGCCTTTTCTTCCAGAAGGGCCAGGTGAAAGTAAAACATCGATCCTGGACGTGCTTCGATCGCGCTTTGCAGATCTTCGCGAGCGTCCTGCAAATCGCCTTTGGCCAGGCGCACGATCGCGCGGGTGTCGAGCAGGTCAGGCGTTGGGCCGAATGCCTGGATTGCTTCTTCCATCGCGGCTTCGGCCTCTGGCAGATCTTTTTTGTCGCCCCGAGTTGTGAGCGCATACGCCAGGTTGTTGGCGACCATACCCCGCTGCAGTCCAACAATATCTTCCTCTTTCAACAGCTTGCGACTGTACTTGATGAGATCGTCCTGGCGTTCCTGCACGTCGAGCAGTTCGAGATAAAGCAGTCGCAGCAGAAGTGATTTGGGTTCCGCAGTCAGCGCGTCGGTATGCCAGGACTCGATCAGCGTAGAGTACTCCTTGGGGACCTCGGTCGGCTGAGTTCGCAATAGGTCGATCGCCGCGCGAATGACGTTTGGCGCCGGTTCTGTCTGTAGCCGCTCCTCGAATGCGGTGAACTGCACGTCCAAGTTTGGAGCCGCTGGCTTTTTGCCGACATCCGTTGCCGCCGCCGCAGCCGGCGCATCGAGCTTTAACTCGAATTGCAAGGCATCGTCGGCTGTTGCGTCATTCGTTAGGCCGATCGCTAGGGCCATCCAGACGCTCACGGCCCCAACGCGCGCAAACCAGCGCAGTTGCCACTGTTTGATTCCGATGCGAACCATACCCACCCCTTTAGCCTGAAGATTGTTATGGCTTGAGCGTCGTCAACTTGTCTTCTGGAAACGTTGTCAGAACCAGATCCTTGAAATGAATCTCTTGCGGCACTTTATTGGAGTGAAGCTGCAAGCCGATCGGGCCTTCGTACATCACGTTGGGGTCCGGGTCGCGATAGTCTGCGACTTGCACGCCGTTGACCACCAGGCGAATGCGATTGCCTTGCGCCAGAATCTCCAGATCGTTCCAGTCGTGTTGCTTGCCGACCTTTTTGGCTGGCTCAGGATCGACCTTCAGTCCTTTGCGGCCGAAGAGATCATAGAAGCCCCAGCCTGATGGGAACATCACCAGATGTCCGGCGAAGGTGTACTTGTCGCCATGCTCCGGCGCGTTGCGGCCCCACATCGCAATCCCACTGTGCATTTCGGACTTTACCAGTTTCACGGTCGCCGTCAGGCGGAAGTCGGTAAAGTCCTTACGCTCTGTCAGCAGGTAGGTGCTGACCGGAATCTCTTCGGTGTTCCGGGCGACGATCACGCCATCTTCGACACTCCACAGTTTCTCATGGCCGACCCAACCTTTGAGGTCCTTGCCATTGAACAATTGGATCGTCTCGCTCTTGCCTTCGCGCGGCGGCACGATCCGCGGTTCATCGGCGGCGAACGATGTTGCGGCGCTCGCCAGTGTGAGCGCGAGCGCAAACAAGATTCGTCCGGCCGTAGCCAGGCGCGGAGCAAAGCGAACAAACGAAGCGCGTAGGGCATGCGTGCGTTGCATCGGGAACCTCTCTATTGGTCGTTCGGGTGGCGCGATATCGTAGGACCGACTCTGGCGGCCTCAAGCTTAGTCGTCTGCGGCGTGTCCTGCCAGCAGCGCCCGGCTGGGGCGGTTACCAAGCTGGCAAGCGGGCCGATTCTCAAAAAAAGGGGCCCAGGACAGCGCAGTGCGGCGGCAAAAAGGAGTTAGGATTGAAAGATACTCAGGTTTGCGTAAATCCGGACTTGCCAGCCGCTTTTCTGCCGCTTGGCGCCCCAACAGCCGTCTACTAAATGCGCATCGTGATCACCGGTATTTGCGGGTTTGTGGGAAGCTCGCTGGCGCTTGCGCTCGTTGAACGGCTGACCGGTGTTGAGATCATCGGGATCGATAGCCTGATTCGGCCGGGCAGCGAGTTGAACCGGCAACGCCTGAAGTCCGCCGGCGTAATGGTCCGTCACGGCGACGTTCGCATGGCCAGCGACTTTGACGCGTTGCCTTCGGCCGATTGGATTATCGACGCCGCGGCCAACGCCAGCGTGCTGGCCGGCGTCGATGGTCGCACGAGCAGCCGGCAGTTGGTCGAACACAACCTGTCCGGCACGATCAATGTTTTGGAATACGCGCGACGCGCGGGGGCTGGATTGGCGCTGCTCTCGACGAGCCGCGTCTACAGCATCCCGGCGCTGGCCGCGATTCCGCTACGCGTCGCAGACGAGGCGTTCGTGTTCGACGCAAAAAACGGCGCGTCCGTGGCGCCGCACGGTTGCAGCGCCGCCGGCATTGCCGAAGATTTCTCGACCGCGGCGCCAATCTCGCTCTACGGAGCCAGCAAGCTGGCGTCGGAAGTGATGGCGCTAGAGTATGGCCAGTCGTTCGGCTTTCCGGTCGTGATCAATCGCTGTGGCGTGATGGCCGGCGCCGGTCAATTTGGAGTCGCCGAGCAGGGGATCTTTTCGTATTGGATTCGGTCGTACGCGCTGAGGCGACCGCTGCGGTACCTGGGCTTTGGTGGGCATGGCTATCAGGTGCGCGACGCGCTCGCGCCTGCGGACCTGGCCGAGCTATTGATCAAGCAATTCAATGCCGCGGACCGAAGCGGCGGCCAGATCTGGAACGTGGCGGGCGGGGCAGTGAACGCGCTCAGCCTGGCGCAACTGAGCCGCTTTTGCGCTGCCGAGTTCGGTGAGCATGATGTCAGCGCGGATGGCAGCCCAAGACCGTTCGACGTTCCCTGGGTTGTGCTCGACAGTGCCCGCGCTGCCGACGCGTTCGACTGGCGCCCGCAACACGCAATTCACGATATATTAGCGGCCATCGTCGAACACCATCGACAGCATCCGGAGTGGTTAGAGATTTCGCAGAGTTAGCCCTTGATGCGACAGATGCCAAATAGCCCGACGATTAAAGAAGAAAGATTGGCCACAGAGGTTACAGAGAGCACAGAGGAGGAAAGGCGATCGGATGGGGGTGCGGTCAGCGCCTGACGTAAGATCCCGCAGCTATTCTCTTTCTCGGCGTACTCTGTGACCTCTGTGGCAAATTGTCTTCTGCGAATTCAATGAGACATGCGGCGAGTTGGACGACAAATAACGAAGGCAGTTCATGCGGAGGCGCGGAGAGGTATGTTCGGGCACGATCGCGATGGTTGGTCCACGAGGCGCCATGTAGATAAGCAACTTTCGCTGCGCGGCTCGGCGGGAGCCTCGCCCTGCCGGAGCGTTTTTTCGCGCTGCTCACTCTGTCCGCAAGTTCCAACACCCGAGCGTTAGCGTCGCATTAAGACGATGAAAAACCCTCCACCACCTAGTTTGTCTGCGCCGCTGCTGACGCGGCTGTCGGTGGTGATTCCTGCGCGCAATGAGCAAGGCTGCATCGCGGCCTCGGTCGAGCATTTGCACTTGGATTTGCGCTTGGAGGGGGTGCCACACGAGATTGTGGTGGTGGACGATGGCAGCGACGACGCCACGTGGCAAATCCTGCAGGAGCTGAGCCAACGCATTACAGAGCTACGGCCCGTGCAGAATTTCGGCCCGCACGGTTTTGGGAACGCCATCCGGTTGGGGATCGATTCGGCGAGCGGTGACGCCGTGGTCGTGATGATGGCCGACGAGTCGGACGACTGTCACGACGTGGGCCGCTACTGGCGGCTGTTGAATGAAGGGTACGACGCCGTCTTTGGGAGCCGGTTCGTCAAAGGGGGTGGCGTGATCGACTATCCCTGGACGAAGTACTGGCTCAATCGGCTGGCCAACCGGTTTATCAAGCTGCTGTTCCGCATTCCGCTGAACGACACGACGAACGCGTTCAAGGCCTACCGCAAGTCGACACTCGATGGTCTCCGCCCGCTCCTCTCGCCCCACTTCAACCTGACGGTTGAGCTGCCGCTGAAGACGATCGTCCGCGGCTACAGTTGGACCGTGATCCCCATCACGTGGCGCAATCGCCGCACCGGAGTGGCCAAGTTGAAGATTCGCGAGATGGGAAGCCGTTATTTGTTCATTGTGCTGTATGTCTGGCTCGAGAAGTACTTCAGCCGCGGTGATTATAAAAAGCCCGAACCGGTCGAGACGGTTCCGCGCGGCTAGCGTCTTAAAGTTTGCTTAATGTCCGCCCCGCAGAGTGTTGTGATCCATGAATGATTCCAGTTTTGAAATGGCGACCAGCAATCTCCGCTTTGGCCCTGGCGCCACGGCCGAGGTGGGCATGGACCTGGTCGACCTCGGCGTCAAGCGGGTGTTGCTGCTGACCGATCCGCGGATGGCGAAGTTGCCGCCAGTGGCGACCACGATCGATTCGCTGGAACGAAACGGCGTTCAATATGAATTGTTCGATCGAGTTCGTGTGGAGCCGACCGACGCGTCGCTTGGCGAGGCGATCGCCGTCGCCACGGCCGGCGAGTTTGACGCGTATGTCGCTGTCGGCGGCGGTTCGACGATCGACACGGCCAAGGCCGCGAACTTGTACGCCACCTATCCGGCCGAATTGCTAACGTACGTGAACGCCCCGGTAGGGCAGGCCCGTCCCGTGCCAGGTCCGCTCAAACCGCTGATTGCGATTCCGACCACGGCCGGCACCGGCAGCGAGACGACCGGCGTGGTGATCTTCGATCTGACCACGACGCACGCCAAGACCGGCATCGCGCATCGGCGGTTGAAGCCGACCTTGGGCATTGTCGATCCGGAAAACACGCGCACGCAGCCGCCGCTGGTGGCCGCGTCGACCGGGTTGGACGTGCTCTGCCACGCGCTCGAATCATTCACGGCGATTCCGTTCAATTCCCGCCCGCGACCGGAGCGGCCGACTCTGCGACCAGCGTATCAAGGCGCCAACCCTGTCAGTGACATCTGGAGCCTGCGCTCGCTGGAGATCACGTCGAAATATCTGCGCCGCGCTTGCGCGGATACCAGCGACGACGATGCTCGCTGGCAGATGCTGCTGGCCAGCAGCTACGCCGGCATGGGCTTTGGCAACGCGGGGGTCCATCTCTGCCACGGCATGTCTTATCCAATCAGCGGCATGGTGCGAGATTATTTTCCGGATGGTTATCCCGCGGACCATGCGCTCGTTCCGCATGGCGTTTCCGTCGTGCTATCGGCGCCGGCGGTGTTCCGATTCACGGCCTCGGCCTCGCCAGAGCGGCATTTGCAAGCGGCCGCGGCGCTCGGGATCGATGTCGCGGGTCGTCACGCAGCCGACGCCGGCGAAGTGCTGGCCGAGTGGTTGTTGCGACTGATGCAAGATCTGAAACTACCAAACGGCCTGGGCGCGATCGGGTTTACCTCGGCGGACGCGCCGCGGCTAGCGCAAGGCGCTGTTTTGCAGCACCGCGTGACAAAACTCTCGCCCCGACCAGCGAGTGAAGAAGATCTGGCAAAGCTGTTCGAGGAATCCATGAAGTTGTGGTAGGACGAAGCGGCGCAGAACGGATCGGCTTGTGTGCCACTGGCTTCGCCAATGCTTTCGATTGAGGTCGACGATAGGATTTGCACTGGCAGAGCCAGTGGCACACGACTCCAAGACTACGCTGGCGTGAAGCCTAGTCCGTGCTCGCCAACTCGCGGAACGTTTCCTCGTCGACAAACGCCGCGTCGTGCGTGAGCTGCATCATCACGGGCGATTCGGGCCAGCCGCACGCTTTGAGGATTCGATCGAAATCCTCGGCCGGACAACTCCCTTTGAGATCGATGAAGAGGAGCCGATCGTCCCGGTCGTACAGCACGCCATCAACCTGCCACGGCTGGTCTGACTTCGACGAGACCCATACAAACGAGCCGTCAGGCTCGACGTACATCCGCTCAAAACTCGCGAGCGCCGCGGCGCCTGCTTCGAATGTTAGCGGAAACGTCGCCGCCAGCGCCGTGCCAGGCACGCGCAAAGTCGGATAGGCGGCGCCATCGCGCAACAGTTCGCCGCCGGCGGTCACTTCGTCCGATCTGGGATGGAGCGAGATCTGAAATTTGTACATCGCCAGATTGTAGGTCACGCACTCCGTGCGTGACAACGACCGTCGAGCGCTCGATCGTCGCGAATCTCGCTCGCGACCTACCGGCCTTTGCATTGCGCGGATAAGATGGCGCCAGGCGCCGCCGTCCGTCCTGCGACTAGCACGCAGGACGTTGGACTCACACTCATTCCAATGCAGCACAGCCATGACCTCACGCGCCAACACTTCGCCAAAATTCGCTGCCGCGATGGCGGATCACCCGGATCTGCAACAGGCCGCGAGCGACGCCTGCCGGCAAGCCCTCACACAATTAGCGGCTGACGCAAACCTCGCCATCATTTTCTTCTCTGGTTATCGCCCCGATGACGTTACGTCGCTGGCCAAGACGCTCGAAAAGGAACTCAGCGCCGCCTGTGTGCTGGGCTGCCCAGCCGAGTCGGTAGTGTGCAATGATCGAGAGATCGAGGGCTCGCGCGCGATCGTTGTCTGGCTCGCCCATTTGCCAGGCGTAACGCTGACGCCGATGCACTTGGAGTTCGAGACGACAAAGGACGGCGCAGCGATCGTCGGCTGGCCGGACGCCTTGGCCGAGTCGGCACCCTCGGACGCCACGCTGCTATTGCTGGCGGATCCCTTCAGCTTTCCGGCCGACGCGCTGCTGGCGCAGTTGCAGCGAGATTGGCCGGGCATTCCGGTGATGGGTGGGATGGCAAGTGGCGCCCGCGGGCCGGACGAGAATCGCTTGATCTTCGGCGCCAAAGCGGTCGAAAGTGGCGCGGTCGGCGTCCTCATTCGCGGGCCGATCCGTGTGCGGAGCGTCGTCAGCCAGGGCTGCCGGCCGATCGGGCGTCCGTTCGTCGTCACCAAGGCAAAAGAGAACGTGTTGCTCGAGTTGGGCGGCCTGCCGGCGCTCGCGCAGTTGCAAATCATGTATCAAGAGCTGACGCCCGACGAGCAGGAACTGGCGCAACAGGGCCTGCACGTGGGGCAAGTGATCAACGAATACCAGGAGCAATTCGGCCGCGGAGATTTTCTGGTCCGCAACGTCCAAGGAGTCGATCGCAATTCCGGCGCCGTGGCGATTGGCGACTACGCGCGGGTTGGTCAGACGATCCAGTTCCACGTGCGCGACGCCGCCACGGCCGATGAAGACTTGAACCTACTACTGTCAGCCGCCCGCCAAACGGCCGGCGGCGCCTGCGCCGGCGCACTCGTCTTCACCTGTAATGGCCGCGGCACGCGTCTGTTCGACGAGGCGAATCACGACGCCGACGCGATCTCGCGCTCGTGGCCGGGGTTGCCGGTCGCCGGCTTTTTTGCGCAAGGCGAAATCGGGCCGGTCGGTGGTAAGAACTTTGTTCATGGCTTCACCGCCAGTATTGCATTGTTTGAAGCGGCGGATTGAAGTCGCGTCGAGAAAATGGCGCTGTGGTCATCAGTGGGCAATCGATCGGAGACCTTAAGGATGCACACAACATCGCTCGCATTGATCGGCGCGATCATCGTTCTGGCGCCAGTCGCCGCGTTGGGCGACGAATCGCAAACTCTGACAATGCGTCAGCCTGTTCCGAACCAGGTCGTGCAGCGCCAAGGATTCGAGCCGCGCCGGGCGCACGATCACGAGCCTGGCGGCCCGGCGCTCGGCTTCGCTGACGTGCAAATCGAGCTTGACCTGGGGAGCGCAAAAGAAAAGATCGCGGACGACGCGACATTCGAGTTTCGCGCCGCGCCTTTGAAGGACGCTTACGGGGCCGGAACTGATTGGGCAAAAGTCGACGGGCGCCGCGACGACAAATCTTGGTCGGCCGTCGCGCGCGTGCCGGCCGGCGGTTGGTATCGCCTGGAAATCCGCGCGCGAAAGGCCGATCAGACATTGGCCGTGGCCAGCGTCGAACCGTTTGGCGTTGGCGAGGTCTATCTGATCGCCGGGCAGTCGTACGCCGTCGGCGCGAATGACGAGATCACCAAGGTCGATGATCCGCAAGGCCGAGTCGTGGCGTATGACGTCGTCAAGAAGTCTTGGCGCGTCGCCAACGATCCGCAGCCGAACGTCGGTGATGGCGGAACAATCTGGCCGACGACGGGTAACCTGTTATTGCCGCTGGCGCGCGTGCCGATTGGGTTCGTCAACGTCGCGGTCGGCGGCACTGCGACCCGGCAGTGGCTCCCGGGGGAAAAACTGTACGAACAACTCGCCGCCGCGGGCAAAACGACGGGCCGCTTTCGCGCAGTCCTCTGGCAACAAGGCGAGTCCGACGTCATCGAACATCGGCCGACCGACTATTACGTCAAAAACATGACCACGATTCGTGAAGCCCTCGCCAAAGATTGGGGCTTCGATCCGCCGTGGCTGTTGGCGAAGTCGACCTTGCACCCGACGGTCTACAACGACCCGGCCGGCGAAGGGCGGATCCGCGCAGCGATCGACGAACTGGTCAAAACGCCGGGCTTTCGGCCAGGGCCAGACACGGACATCCTGGCAGGCGAGAACCGCGGCGGCCTCGGCACGCGCCGGCATTTCTCCGGCGTCGGCCAGCGCCGCGCCGGGCTGATGTGGTTCGCCGAGCTGTGGCGAGAAATGAATGGCGCTGCTCAGTAACTGATGCGAGCGTCGGAGCTTTATGAATATCGGCGCTGCTCTGCGGTGTACGGCTTCGGGCCAATAAGAAAAGGCCGCCCCGAAGGACGACCTTTTTTTGTTCCTATCTGGCGGGCGGTCTAGGCCAAGCGCTTTCGGCGCCATGCCAATCCTAGTAGCGACAATCCACCGAGTGTCGCCAGGGTGAGCATGCCCGGTTCGGGGACGGTTGCGTGATAGTGATAGAAATCTCGCTGCTCCCCAATGACGTACAGGTCCAAACCGTTCGGAGAAAAGGCGATGCCTTCCACTTGAGTGCCTGGAACGTTCATTGTCGCGACCAGCGTCCCGTCGAGCTTCACTTCGACAATCTTATTGCTTTCCTGGCTCAAGAGGTACAGGTGACCGCCGGGCGACTCGTCGAAATAGATTCCGCCCAGATCGGTGACACCAGTCCCTACGACGGTGCTGGTGACGGCCGTCATCAGCGTGGACACGCCCGCTGACGTGACCTGATACACCTCAGGCGTAGGCGTTTTCTCTTTGACTAAGTAGTAGACATTGAGAGCTGTGTTGTAGGCCACGCCCTCAAAGCCAGTGTTTCCCAGAGTGCCGGCCGGAGCGTTCGGAGTGATCGTTGTGCCGCCCGCCTTCGTGACGGCGGTGGTGGCGGGGCCAATCGTCACGGTATTGATACTTTTGACGCCTTCTTCCAACACGGCAAATTTATTGGCGCCCAGATAGTCAATCCCCTCGGTGTCGAGCCATCCGGACCCCGTGATCCTGCGCAGCGGCGCGCCAGCCGTCGAATACTCGTAGATGTCCTGGTTGCCGTTGTCGACGATGAACAGTGTGCCCGTGTCGGTGTTGTACGTAATGTCCGAGAAGTTTGTCGGACCACCGCTGTTCGCCACTAGGTTGAGGCTGGCGATGTGAGTGACGAGGCTGAAGTTGGCAAGCGGCGCGACGGCCGCCGCCGACGCCGTTGCGGCGCCGAACGTTAATACACTTGCAGACATCCCCACCACACAGGCAAGGAAAACATGTCTAAGACTCATTAGCGGTCCCCCTAGTTGGCCGAATTTCCAGAAGTATGGACGAGGATCCCAATCCGCGCCCGAAAAATGCCCGCCGTTGCGATGAGGCCCCTTCCTCCCACCGCGGACGGGAAGCCACCCCCTGAGAGTGGTAAGCGAAAGGTTAGTTTCTAACAATTTCCTAACAATCCGCCAATGTGCATATGCCATGCGGCGTATCTGGATCGGAAGGCAGAAACGCGTCGGATGACCGTTTGCCGCCCCGTACGGCTTTGCAACAACGCGGAATCGGCGCGCGCGCCCACGCCAGGGCGTAGGGACGAGACGCCTCGCTTTCGAAGACCTGTATCTGAGAGGTCAGGCTTTGCATCTAAAGCCTAGCTGTGCCCCCGCCAATGCACCGACAGCGCAAGGCGACGGTGCTACTTCGGCTTGCTGCAGACCAAATAAAAGCGGCCTGCGAAGGGGGCGTTGGGCGGGAGTTTATCGGGATCGTAAAACTCGCCGGCGCGGACCTGCGCGTCTGAGCCGACCGCCTCGACGACGAAGCCGGCCGCGCGCAGGAAGTCGATCGTCTCTTGCTCGTAGTACCAATACGTATAGGGGCCGCGGTCGAGCAGAGCGCTGTAATTCGGCGAGTTACCGGATCTTAGCCACGGCTGATTTTGCAAACTACGTGAGCGGAAAGTGATCGTACGCAGCAACCACAGCCAGGCGAACAGCGGCGCCAGCGCTTTTGAACGCCCACGCATGCTCAGAACACTGACAACCATCCGCCCACCGGGCCGCAGCACGCGAAATGCTTCGGCGGCCGCCTTCTTGCGATCGGCCTCGTTGCCGACTACGGAGAAGAACTGCTGCAAGTAGACCAGTTGATCGAAGCTATTGTCCGGGTAAGAAAGACTTCGGCCGTCTTGCACCGAGTAGTCAATCGTGCCAGTCTTGTCACGCTTGCGCGCCGCGTCGATGAACTCAGGCAATATGTCGTAGCCCGCCAGGTCCTTGAACCCTTTGGCTTGCATCGCCAGCAGCAATCGGCCCCCGGCGGCGCCAGCTTCGAGCGTTTTTTTATCGGCTTCGAGATAGCGCGAGAGGATGAACTGTTCGCCGTTTTCGAGTCCCTCGCGCTGGGCCCAGCGGGCAAACTCGGCCTCGACGCGATAGAACTCCTCAGTATCACGCATTCGTTGGCGCCTGCATTACTTCCACGTTGTGGGTCAAATCTGGCCGGTCCGGTTACTAGTATACCTCCTGCGGCGCAGATTGTTCTGGCCGTCGCTGGACCAAATCACGCTATGGCCCGCGGAAATCGTGCGAACCTTCCATTCCGCGGGCGTGTCTGCGTTTGCACAAATCCAGTTGTCTGACTTAGCCTGCTGGGGTGCAGCAATGATGCAAATTCGAACTTACGAAGCCTCCGACAATGACGGTGTTGTTCACCTCTCCCTGCGCGCGTGGGCGCCCGTTTTTGCTTCGATCAAGCAGACGCTGAGCCCCGAAGTTTACTCGGCTTTTTACACAGATTGGCGAATCGATCAGCGCCGCGCCGTCGAAGCCGCTTGCAGCGACGAGGCCATCCAGGTTTGGGTCGCCGAGGGAGACGAGTCGATTGTCGGATTCTGCGCGGCAAGGTCACTGCCTGACGGCCTTGGCGAAATCCACATGCTGGCTGTTGACCCGGATTTTCAGCGACAGGGGATTGCGACAGCTCTATCCGAACGCGCCGTCGATTGGATGAGAAGCGTCGGAGTCTCCGTCGCCATGGTTGAGACCGGCGGAGACCCTGGTCACGCGCCCGCGCGACAGGCGTACGAAAAGCTGGGCTTTCAATTGTTCCCCGTTGCGCGATACTTCAAAAAGCTGTGAGCGTTCAGCGGCATCCAGCGCACGAATGCGTCGCTGCAACGTCTTAGCGATGGTTCACTTTCACACTCACGAACGCATGCACGCCGCTTTGATCCACGAGTGAGTTCAATCGAGCGAGCTCATCTGCGGATCGGACGGTTCCCTCGATGGACAAGTGGCCGGTGCCCTTTCCGCCAAAGTGAGCTTTGAGGTCGCGATACGCGGGGTCGCTCCTCAGCGTGCGTGCAAAGTCGTTCGCCTTGAGTTCTTCGATGTGGTGCTGAGCCATGCCTCTGTCATAGTTTCCCTGGACTACGTAGCCCGCGGCGCCTAGGGCCGCAATCAGCAGTGCGAGAAGGAACACGAAGTCCTTCCGACTTTGTCTTTGCCAACCAATCGCGATACGTAGCGAGACCACCGCAGGCAGAGCGAGAATCAGCAGAATTCCGCTGGCGAGCCCGAGTCCAAAGATAGAATGCACAAACAGGGCTGCGACAACGCAAAGAATGCCATACGCAAGGATTCCGCCCGAGAACCATCGCTTGGCGTTTCGGCCGGCTTGTCGAGCGTCACTTTCCATTTCAGGCAGCCATGCTTGCGAGTTCGTTCTGCCCCGGTGGCAACACATCTCCCATTTTAAGCCCCGGCAATTTGATCGCTAGTTGCAGTCTCGCAATTCGGTTCCCCTCTTTCCCTCTCGCCATCTCATGGAGTAGCCTGAGGTCACACATTGGCTGGATGAGCAACTGCAAGCAGGTCAAATCCGTGACGCATTACGATGATTCGCCGCACAAATCGGCCCTTTGTCTCGATCAGTTTCTGAAGCTGCGGGCGATTGTCGAAACCGGTGGGCAGGCGAAGTTGATGATCCAGGATGGCCAGGTCAAAGTGAATGGCGATATCGAAACGCGTCGACGCCGGAAGCTGGGCGCCGATGATGTGGTCGAAGTCAATGGCCGCAAGTGGCCGGTGAAAGACTCGGCGTCGTCGAGATAGCTCGAATCGCCTTAAGGGACCAAATTTCCAATTCGGTTTGACGCTTCAGCATGTCAGAAATTGTCGCGTATCACGAAGCGGGTCACGCCTTGATGGCGGCGATGCTCGGCGGCGAAGTGATGTATGTCACCATCGAGCCGGACAACGACGATGGGCCGGACCGACAAGGCGACACGCAGGTGCTGTGGCATCGGTCAGGCGTCAGCGACAAAGAGTTCGCCACGCTGGCCATCCAGGTGAGCCTGGCCGGCCCAGTCGCTGAAATGATCTACTCGGGCGATCCCTATCACCCAGGCCTGGTGGCCGAATGGGCCGCCGACTGGGACGAAGCTTGGACCTCGGCGACGTTATTGCACGCTTGCGAACGGCAAAGGCTTGAGTATTTGGAGCGTCTGTCGATTCAGCTTTACCATCGACTGAAAGCCGACGACCTCTGGCCCGCACTGGCGTCACTCGCAGACCATCTGCTGGCGCACGAGACGCTGGAAGGGGAGCAGGTCGTGGAAATTGTCAGTCAGTGGCTGCGATAAAAAATTGCAGCGGCTCTCAGCGCGCGAGACGTAACTTGGTCGGTGAGTTCTGCGGCGCGGCTATTTCTTATCGGCCTTTGCTTCCGGCTTCTTCTCAACCTTGCGTTTGCCGGTCCATTCGCCGGTAGCCTGGCCGGCGTAGTCGGCTTCGCCTTTCATGGTGTCCTGGGAGATCTTCCCCTTGTAGACGACTTTGTTGCCGTCGTTCTCGAAGGCGAACTCGACTTCGTCTCCCTTCACTTTGCCCGTGACAGCGGCTTCGCCGAATTGCCCCTTGTACTGGCCGGTGATCTTTTCGCCTTCCTGCTTCAGCGTGAAGACTGGCGTGCCCGTATTGCCACCGATGTCGATCTCAACGTCCCAGACGCCGGTGACGTCGATCTTGGCCGCGCTCCATGTCCCCGAGGCCTGGCCGGCGAAGTCAACTTCGCCCTTCATCGTTCCCTTAGCGATCTTACCGGTGTAGACGACTTTATTGCCTTCACGTTCGATCGAAAACTCGACGTCATCCCCCTTCACTTTTCCAGTGACTTCAGCTTCGCCAAATTGTCCCTTGTACTGGCCGGTGAGTTTTTCGCCGTCTTGCTTGAAACTGAAGAACGGGGCGCCTGTATTGCCGCCGATGTCGACTTCGAAGTTCCATCCGCCCGAGATGTCGTTCTTGCCCTTGTCTTCGGCCGCGGCTTGCGCTGCGTTTGCAGAAATTGACATCAACACGACAACCAGCAGGCTCGATACAATTCGCGACATGAGGCACCTCGATCGAATGGGCGTTAGACTTGCGATGCGTTTTGAGAAGAACAGCAAACAGCCGCCCGGAATGGTGTTGGGCGCCGACAGCTCGGCTCCCCGAGGCGCGGCTGTGAGCGCAGGCTACCGCGCAGTGAACCACCCCGCAAATATTTTCTAGACGTTGGCCCGCAGGCAGCACGAACGAAAGTCAGATCATGGCCAAACACACGATCCGCCAGGAACTTTATAGCGTGCTGGCGTTCGTCGCCCTGTTATGGCTCGTGTTCATCGTTGGGCAGGCGCTGCCTGTTGCCCCGCAGGAATATGGGATCACTCCCCGCGCCTGGAGCGGTCTGCTTGGTATTCCACTGGCGCCGCTGTTGCACGCCAACCTGCAGCACTTGATCAGCAACACGATTCCGCTGACGGTTCTGCTGCTGCTCTTGGCCGGATCCAGGGCAAACACTTGGACAGTCGTGGTTTGCATCGTGCTGTTAAGCGGCGCGCTGCTGTGGCTGTTCGGGCGGCACGCGATTCACATCGGCGCCAGTGGCCTGATCTACGGCCTGATCACGTTCCTGATCATTTCCGGCGTTCGCGAACGCAGGATCGTCCCGATGATCACGGCGCTGATCGTGGGCTTTCTCTATGGCGGGGCGCTACTGTCGGGCGTTCTGCCAACGTCGACGCCGCATATCAGTTGGGAGGGGCACCTGTTCGGCGCGATCGCCGGCGGTGTGGTTGCTCTCGTGCAGACTAGAAGTCGAGCCGAATCAGAAATGCCCGTGACGGTCGGCTAGAGAATCCGCGCTGATAGCCCCATTACGATGCTCTCTTCCTTCGCAGCAGCGCAGCGGATAGTTCGCCCACTATCAACCCACCACCAATAAACCTGCACCGGCAGCACAACGCTGGTTGAAGTGCGCCTCTATGAAGCACGCGCGTATTGCCAAGATGCGCTAGCAATCGTCAGTCAACTACCGGCCGGACCAGCCAGATTTCCTGGCGAGGAGCAACTGCGCCAGCAACTCCCCAACGCCTGGCGATCAAAAATCGCCGCCATCGAAAACGCTTTGGTGGAAATCGCCCGCTAGCCACGGCCGTTTCAGACGAAGCGTGCTGGCGGACGTCGCGACCCCCCCCAGGCAGGCATTCCGCGGCCGATCCCCCTAGTCGTGCCATTTCCCTGTACTTAACTGAATCGATTGTCGATCGACGTTCGGCGCGCGAGAAAATGGCGGCCCCATTTAACTCGATCGGAAGTTTTTGATCTTGCAGCCCTGGTGCGAGCCAGATAAACAGCGTCCCCAAAGAAATGGCGGACGTCCGCCGACTACGATCCTGATGCAACAATAAGGAGTTGGCCATGGCGCAGATTCACACCTTGGTTTCCGGGCGGCCACTACTCTACACGTTCGTTTTAGGCATCGGCGTTGGTGCATCGATGTGCTTAGGAGTGATGAACTTCCACATCGTGCGTGCCAGAGATGGATTTTATCTCGTGCAGAAGCATCATGCCAAGCTTACGCAGACATACGTTGACACGCGTCAATTTAACGCACGTGACTGGGCGGAGAACGTCGATCTGACTGCGGCGGTAACCGCCGACGACAAGGAATATTTAATGACCCAGGAGTTGGTGAAAACTCCGCGGCGGTGAGACGAGTGGCTGAACTTCTCGCCTGCGAAGCGGAAGACAACTCGGTTTCGCCCGGTGCGTTGTTCCAGTGAGGCCATACTCGGAATCTCCTCGCGTTGGCGAGAAGAACCAGCGGCGCAAATCCAACGCTAAACCAACCGAGTCCCCGTTTTGTCCCCAGCTGCCAATTTCGGCCGGGGGAACGCGTCAGTCACGATCGACGTAAATGACTGCGCTGAAAGAAGTACCGGAGGTGGGACTTGAACCCACACGACCTTGCGGCGAAATCCATTGTTGCAGTAACCGCGATGCTTGATCCTTCGATATCATCCAAACTACTTTGATTCGGCAGCTAAAAAGGAGAGATACTCTCCAAGCCGAACATAAGCATCCTTGAGGTCCCGCCGTCTCAAGGCAGGATTCAGAGGAACTCCACCCCGTCTAAAAACGTCAAGCCATTCGGCAATGAGCGGTGATTGCGGTCGCTTCTCCAGTGTTGGATGAAGGTACGTCTCCCCAATTGCATCTGTTCGATGCATGGGCCGTCTCTCCGCTGCAAATTCAGCAAATGCGAAGGTTGGTGCTTGGCAATTTCCAACCGCCACCAACTCCCATCCATTTTTACTCCATTCAATCGTTCGAAGATTCCAAAGAGTTCGAGGAATCTTTCCGTCATCATATCGCTCCCGCAGTTTTGATGGTAGGAGCAATCGGGTCCCAAAACGAGGGTAGTACTCTAATACGTTATTGCCAGCAGGCTCTTCATCGGTCTGATTGAATCGATCTAGATCAACAACATCACGAACCCATCTGTCGCACGCTGCGAGTGTTTGATCATTAAACGCGATGTCATAAGCAACTTTAGGAACTAACGGAGCTGATAGTACGGGTGAATCCTTAGGGAATTTATGAATACTGATGCTTAATATAGAGTTGATCTTGAGATCCCATAACAGACTCGGATGCTGTAGTCCAAGCTCATTAGTCGTAAAAAACCAGGGTGTGTTCAACCTATTGAACTGAGGTACACGGAAATCTTTAATCTTCCGTCTCCCATCGGCGATGCTCGATAGCTGCTCGGGGCAATTTGTGAGCACGCGTGCGCAAAGGTCTCTGGCTATATCGCGCCCGAGTTCATCTTCGAATGAAACCTTGTAGTCCGTTAAATCCGAGCGGTCTAATGTCAATGGCAGTTTTCCATTGTTGTCGAGTATATACAGATTTGCGCTTTCTACGAACCATTTCCGACCTAAGTAAACTCCACCTCGTGGGATCACAATTCCATTGCAAATGAGGTTTGGTGCATCACTATATGTCCAAAAAATACCGTTGAAATCTTCATGGTCTACTCTACGCCACCCGTGCATCTCATTATTGATTGTTGAAAATGCATACTTGTTGCGAAGTTCGCGGCCATTCGCGAATCGCTTCACCGATGGATAAGCGTTGCAGTACCAGTCTGTGTCGTACTTGTCGTGATTGTTTTCCCATTTGGCCCAGTTTCTGCTCAGGCCATCTGCAGTCTCTCTGCTTATAAAAACACGAATCGTCGTGCCAACAGGGCATGAGCATTTGGTCAACTCCACAAGGTCTGTTTCAATTGACGCAGAGAACTGAATGCCGTGTTCAGCGTCGATGTGCCGAGTTGTGACTTCGACAACATCCCCGAGCAAGAACGCGGCAAGCACCCCAATTCCAAAACGCCCGGCGCGGAGCACCTTCGACTGTCCATCTGAACTCTCAAAACACTTGCGCCATTCGTCCGAACGACGGAACGAAGCTCCCGCCGTGAGAAAGTACTCGGTAATTACTTCTGGTGTCATCCCAATGCCAGAATCTCGTACGAATACGGAGTACTTTCCATCGCTTGATTCGACCGATGCAACCACTTCAGCCTCTAGCTTGGGAAGATCAATGTCCGCGCGAACTTGATTGCGCTGCAACAAGAGTTCGTCAAGTTCGCGTACCGCGTCAACTGCGTTTTGAATAAGTTCTCGCAGACCGATAGCAGGGCTGTCGCCATAGAGTGGCTGAACTAATAGCTTAAGTAGATCTGCGTCTGCCGCCTTGAAACGCGCGCGAAGTGGAACGAAGTCAATGTCGTTCGGCGTTGCTGCAAGATCTTGCAGATTCGACCGTACACGGCGGATGGTTAGTCCAAGTTGCGATAGTTGTGCGAATCGACCATAGACTTCGCCAAGAGTTGCCCAGGATTTATCTAGCTCATTCTGAATTCCCGTCATCCACTCTTGAATGCGGAAGAATGTCTCCGAATCCTGCGGCCGCGTCTGAACGTAGAATGATTCCGGGTCCTCATGAGTATTGCGGATGTCTTGAACACCATGGTGTGCGCGCCATTCCCGCCGCGATACCGGGCTTGTGAGTGCGACGACTGAAAGTTCTTTAGTAGGTGCTCGCTCGGCGTTTATCTGCACATAGTCCGAAACACGAATCAATGCCATTAGAAATGTCGGGTGAACACCATTGCATACTCGTGACGCGCCACGACCAAATAGTGCCTCAATGATATCCGCGGCGTCGCGGATATCTTCACCGTGGCTACGGGCGACAATCCCCGAAAGTCGGGCGACGGTCTTCGAAACGTCGGAGCTGAGCCGCAAAGTTGAGTTAGGATCTGGTCCCCGGCACACCGAAGACCGCGACCTCCTCTGCCAGTCGCGGGTGATGCCTGCGCAAGAATTCGCCGATTAGCATTCGGTCGCGCTTTGTCAGGTCCATCGAATTCGAGGGCGGTCTCCGTGGCGTAGTTAGATCTCCGAACAGTGATTTGAGAGTCCGGCCGTCGAAACGGGATGTCTCTGCTAGGAAATCTTCCCAGAGGTCGGTCCAACTACGCTCATTGCGGTTTGGCAATGTTCTATTTGCCCACGGATCCTGTAGTAGTGAAACCCAGCCAGCATCTGTCAAATGCATGGCGCAATCGTGGAGAACCGTTGAGAGTAGTAGCACGCCAGCGTCCTGAGGGGTGAGGATTTCCCACGCTGCCTCACGAATTAACGCTACTTCGGTAGCAAGTACCGCTTCAAGATGCTTAATTCCGTGGTCAGTGTATTCCGGGAAAAAAGTCAGCTGCTTTCCCGAAATCCAGACCTCCAGTGTCGCGACACTTGCCTTGACTGCCCCGTCGAGGGCCGGATCCTGAGCTAGCAGCGACTCAAGTCGTTTCGGAATTTGCATCGACGCTACTGCCCTTCTTGGAGAATCGTCAATCTTGAAGAGATCTCGCGGTACGCGATTTAGATTAGTCGCTATGCGCGTACGTTTTGCGCTGGGAGGGATACGACGAATGCGCCTCGAGTTCGTACGGTTTCAGTTGCTGCTATCTCGGGAACGGCGAAACGTCCGACAGATAGTCGTGGGGCGTCTGGAAGAACGCCGCCTGAAAGAAGTACCGGAGGTGGGACTTGAACCCACACGACCTTGCGGTCACTGGATTTTGAGTCCAGCGCGTCTGCCATTCCGCCACTCCGGCCGAGTGGTTTCGAACTTCTAAACTTGCTACATGACGGGCGAGTTGTCAAGCCGGGCTCAGCAGCGACCGCCCGCGGCTCGCCGGATCCGGCCGCTACGGTTTGGGCAGGTTGCTGATTTGGTGTGACGCGATCGCCGCGGCCACGGCGACGGCCACCGTGGCGCCCAGGATTTCGGTCAGGCTGAGCTGCCAGCGTTCCGGCGGCTTGGGCGACCGCCGGTAATGGGACCGTAGCGCGAATCGCCACTGATAATTCTTCCAGGCTGCCCAGCCCAGGAATGCGGCGATGGCCAGCGGCGCCAGACGGCCTGGCCACGCTGCGCCCGCTTCTGCAATCGCAATCGAGCCCATTGTCCCGTACAACGCAGCAAGAAACAGTAGCACGCCGGCGGCCACGCGCGCCGCCCATTCGTTCCGGCGAAACACGGCGAAGTATTGCGTGACGCCGATCACGGTCGAGAAGAGAACCAAGGCCGCGCCGATCAACTTTTCGAATGGATTTTCGTTCGCCAACAACGCAGCCGCCTGGCCGCCAGCCAGCACGCATCCGGTCATAACCGACAGAGCGATCACAACCAACAGGGCAGGGCGTCTTAGAGATGCGGCGGTTGCGGAATCATTCATATGGCAATTACAGATTGTAATTCCTACGAGCGAATGACGGCGCGAAGATCACGACCGTGGCGACGAGTTTAGCACGGGGGAGCATGGGCTGCGCGCCGAGGGTTGCACGCTTTGGATGACGTCCTCTGTCTTGTGCCACTGGCTTCGCCAGTGCGCCTTTCACCGGTTGCTGGGAGTCGAATCCACATAATTACCAAGTCCCGCTCGCGCGCGCGAATTCAAGAAAGCCTGCTGGAGATCGCGCTTGCGGCACTATATGCTCTGAACAACTCGCAGTTCCAATCGCATCCCGCCAACCGCTCACGCCCTCACGATTCAAGGAACCAACGATGACCGGCCCTCACAACGCCACACCAGCCAAAACAGCAAAACCATCGCGTAGAAAATTCCTGGCCACGGCGACTGCCGCCGCCGGCGCTGCATACAGCTTTACGATTGTGCCGCGGCATGTGCTTGGCGGCGTGGGGTTCGTCGCGCCTAGCGATAAGGTCAACATTGGCGGGATCGGCGTGGCAGGCATGGGAGGCGGTGATCTGGCGACGTTGTCGAAGCTTGGCGCCAACATCGTCGCGCTGTGTGACGTCGACGAAGCCCGCGCGGCCGGATCGTTCAACGCGTATCCGCAGGCGCGGCGCTACAAAGATTTCCGCGAGATGATCGACAAGGAAGCCAAGAACATCGACGCCTGCACGGTCAGCACGCCCGACCACACGCACGCCGTGGCCGCCATGGCCGCGGTGAAGGCCGGCAAGCACGTCTATTGCCAGAAGCCGATGACGCACACCTTGCGCGAATGTCGCGAGTTGACGTTGGCTGCGCGCAAGGCGGGCGTCGTCACGCAGATGGGCAACCAAGGCCACGCAACCGAAGGGGCCCGGCTTACCAACGAATGGATCCAGGCTGGCCTGATCGGCGACGTGCGCGAAGTGCATGTCTGGAGCGACCGCGCCGGGCGGCTTTGGAAGCAAGGGATCGGCCGACCGAAAGCCACGCCGCCGACGCCGAAGACGCTCGATTGGAACTTGTGGCTCGGGCCGGTCGCAGAGCGGCCGTATAGCCCGGCCTATGTCCCCGCCAACTGGCGCGGCTGGATGGATTTTGGGACCGGGGCGCTCGGCGACATGGGCTGCCACATCATCGATCACCCGGTCTGGGCGCTGGGGCTCGGGGCGCCAACGTCAGTCGAAGCGCGTTCCACGCTCGATGGATCAGTGCTCGAAGACAACAAGCACAACTTCGAGACGTATCCGATCGCGTCGCTAATCACGTTCGAGTTCCCAGCGCGAGACAAGCAACCGCCCGTCCGCATGACGTGGTACGAAGGAGGCTTGATGCCGCCGACGCCCGCCGAAATGAAACCAGGCCAACGCCTGCACGACAACGGCGTCCTCTACGTCGGCAGCAAAGGCAAGATGCACCACAGCTCGCACGGCGGCATGCCAGAGCTATTGCCGGCGTCGCTGATGGAGCAGACAAAAGCCGTGGCGAAGTCGATCCCGCGCTCGCCAGGCCACTACGAAGAGTTTTTGCTGGCCTGCAAAGGGCAAGGCAAGACCGTGTCGAACTTCGACTACGCAGGCCCATTGACCGAGACGGTGCTGCTCGGCGTCTTAGCGCTCCGCGCCCCCGGCACACGCATTGAATGGGACGGCCCGAACCTGAAGGTCACCAACTCGCCGGATTTGAACGAGCACGTGCACATCAAGTACCGGGATGGGTGGGTGTTGTAGGCTGGCAAACGCAGTAAATTATCCGCGCCGCAGCCGCCATGCGCCCAACACCGCAATGCCGATCGCCAATCCAACCAGGGTCGACGGTTCCGGAACCAATTGCAGATCAGTCGCGTTCACGATGCCGTCGCCGTTGGCGTCGCCAACGCCCAGATGGTCCGGGCTCGTTTGTCCCAGGTGCGAGAGGACGATCGAGCGATCGGTTGCGTCAACGAGGCCGTCAAAGTTGACGTCGCCTGGCAGGATGCCCGCCTTGGCGACGATGTTGAAGTTCACAGTCACGGATAACTGGTTTGATCCATCGAAATTCTCCGTAATCACATAGATTGTCGAATACGGCGCGGTCATGATGTAGTCGGGACCGGTGTTCGGCGCGGCGCCTCCCGATCTTGTGATCGTTCCTTTGGCGGCAGCACCGGTCAGAAGGTTGGCATGACGCCCGATGCCAAGGTCTCCCGGTAAAAGGTTCAGAGAAGCGGGAGCAAATCCCAGAATGCTATTGGGATCGGCTGCCAGCGCAATGTTGACAGCAAGTCCAAGCGCTCCTCGAAACGCCAATTGACTGGCGTCAAATGTGCCTGCCGTGACCGGCATATCGGCCGACGATACGGGCAGCCCTTTCAACCCATAAATCGCCACGCGGCCGTTGTCGCGCGACGCTTGAGAGAAGTCATTTCCGGCTAGCGCGTTGTACCCGGTCAATGGGGACTGAGTGATAAGCGAATTGGCGTTATTCACGGGTCCCGCCGTTCCGAAGTTGAAATGAGGTTGGCCATTGACGTCAAACGTCGGCACTGTGGCGGAGCCGAGGTTTGGCGGCGGAATAGTGCTCGGCAGAAAATTGCCACCCGTGTCTGCGACGACGGTTAAGTTTGACAACGATGGATTAAACGGATTGCCGAAGTTTAACGAGGTCGTTGGCGTATTTCCTTTCGTCGTAAAGACGCCAGTAACGCCAACACTCATCAACGAGTTAAGAGCGTTGGCTCCCAGCGCAGGATCGCCGGAGGTCCCCGGGTCGGTCTGGGGAATCGAGGTAATTACGATCGGAGGAACGTACGTATCGCTGTTGGGGTCCGGGTTTTCCGGGTCGAAGATATCGAACGCAGGCAGATAAACCTTGGCCACGGCGCCGATTCGACTAGTGGGCTGGATTGTCCACGTAATGTCAGCGTTGGCCGTGGTTGCGCGCAGTCCGAGGATAACGAAACCACAAAAGCAAAGCGCGAGTGCGCGGAGTGGACTACAGGTCATTAGCGGTTCTCTCTGTTCTACAAATCAGATGTCAATCGAAGTTAACAGAAGCGGGCAGCCGGCCGCGGGCGACGGATTCGCCAGGCGGCCAATGTTGCGATTCCCATCGCCAGGCCCACAATCGTCGCCGGCTCCGGCACAAGTTGCAGATCGTTCATGTTGACTACGCCGTCGCCGTTGGCGTCGCCTAGGGCCAGGCCGTGGGGATCCGAGTGCCCAAGATTGGCCAGGATCAAATTGCGATCGGCGACACTGACCACGCCGTCGAAGTTCACATCGCCCGGCAGCAGGTTGGCGACCGCTCGAAGATGAATTGTCACATCGAGCCTGATGGGCAGGTCGGGCTCGATTCCGTGGAATGGCAAGTCCAACACATACGCCGCACCGCTGCGAGAGAGCGTGCCCAATCCCGCTGTCGATGCAAAGGTATTGGCAGTGCTGCCAACCACTCTTTGCGCGATGATGAGCTCCGCTCGCGTCAGCAGGCCAGGGCCAAGTTGATTGTTGGTAATTGGCTCATACAAGTTCATGCTCGCGCCCAGCGAATCGCTGAGGAGCAGAGTCGTCAGGTTCAACTGTCCGTTGACGACTGGAATGGCGCCGTTTGGCGTCGCAGGTTTGCCGGCGAGCTCATGGATCGCCAAGCGGCCAGCGTCGACGGGAACCAACGAAGCGTCGAACGGAGGGGTGTCCAGCGGACCGGTCAACGGTGTAGTCCGGACCATCGTAGCGGCGCCATTCGCCGGAGTCGGTACGCCGAAGTTCGGATTGCTGCCGTCTTCATCGCGTGCGCCGCCGTCGAGCTGCGGCAACCAATTGCCATTGTCATTGGCTGTAATGGTCAACTGGTCAGCGGTCGTTGCTCTCGGGCCAAAGTTGATACTTGTCAGAAAACTCGAACCGATTGTCTTGAACGACCCGCCAAGCGAGGTGACCAGGGAGTTCTGCGGGTGGGCCAGCAGCGGATCTCCAGAAGTTCCAGGATCGGTCTGCGGGATACCGATCAACGTGACGACCGGGCTGAGCACAGTGGCTGGGATTACGATCGACGGCACGATGAAAACCGTGGTCTGGCTGGAATCGACGGTCCAAGTGACGTCTGCCAGAGCCAGAGGGGCCAGCATGGCCGAGAGAATGCCAGCGAGCGCGACAGAAAGAAAACGATGGATGCCCCTGCAGATCATTAGCGTGCCCCTTTTCCGGATGAACTTTGGCGTAATCGTGATGCTGATCAAAATGGTGGCCAAATTCAGCGAAATCGCCGTCTGACCGCGACTCATGCTACTGAAGAGCTTGCGCGATTGCAACCGTTTTGCGTGAGCGCCCCAGGTGAACTGCTAGTTTCGGAGTCTTGGCTCATTTTTCGGCAAAAAGATTCTCCTTCCCCGAAAAAAACGTTGGCCGAAAATACGCGCCTGACCCCTTCCTCAGAGCTATGCAAACCTCGCGGTGAGCGCCCAGGATCTGTGCGAACTGCTCACGCCCGAATTTCGCAGAACGCGCGAGGCATATGGCATCGTCCACTGAGTTGCTAGCAGTTACTCGCTGCGAAAACGCCGCCGATAGTCGCTCGGCGCCACTTTGACCACGCGTTGAAAAGAACGTCGCATCGAATCCGCGCTGCCGAAGCCACAGGCCTGGGCGATCGCTTCGAGTGACTCGTCGCGCTCTTCGAGCCGGCGCCGCGCCGCTTCGACGCGCAATCGCTCGACAAACGCCGCCGGCGTCTGGCCGACTTCGCTGCGAAATACGCGGGCAAAGTTGCGCAGGCTCATATGTACGCGCGCTGCGAGCTTCTCGACCGTCAGGTCGGCCGCCGGATGATCGGTCGCCCAGGCGATCAAGTCGTTGATCGGGTCGCGACTCGCGCGCTGCGATTCGAGCGTAGCGCTGAATTGCGATTGTCCTCCAGGGCGGCGCATGAACACGACGAGTCGCCGCGCGCACTCAAGCGCGATCGCTTGCCCGAGATCTTCTTCGACCAACGCTAGCGCCAAGTCGATTCCGGCAGTCACTCCGGCTGATGTGTAGATATTGCCATCTTTGACGTAGATCGCGTCTGGTTGCACGTCGATCAGCGGAAAGTGCGCGGCCAGCTCGGCTGAGCCGAGCCAGTGCGTTGTCGCGCGACGGCCATCGAGTAATCCGGCGGCCGCCAACAGAAAGGCCCCACCGCAGATCGAAACGACGCGGCGCGATCGCCTGGCAAGACTGCGCACGATCGACGACCGCGCCGGCGATGGCTGTTCGATCGACGTGGGATCGGCCGCGGGAACGACCAGCATGTCAATCGCGCCGCGACAACTCTTGGCCGTGCGATTGGCGGTGAGCGTGATTCCGCCGTGCGAGGTGAGTGTCAGCCCGGCGGCGCCACTGACTAGCTCCAATTCATAAGGAGGCCTCCCGCTGCTCAACATGTTGGCCAGGTGAAAGACGTCCCACGGACCCGTCAGATCCAGCAGCACGAATTGCGGAAAGGCCAGAAAGACAACGCGGCGCTTCTTGGCGCGAGGTCGCAAGATTTGCCGACGAGCTGCGCGGTTCATCGTCAACGGGCGCCTGAGGAGCGAATGGGCTGTTTTTTTGAGAATGGCCGAAACTGTCGGATCATTGTCATTTCGGCCAATCGCGACGTCAAGTAATTTCAGCGTGAGCTTGGGGCCTTCCCCCAAAAAGTGAATCCTTCTGACCTGACTGATTAGGAGAGCGGAAATGAGCGACTTGAATCGAAGGCAGTTCGGCGCCGCGATAGCGCTGGCGAGCGCGCTCGGCGTGGCGGCTAAGGCAATTGCCGATGAGGCGAATCCGGTCGCGTCCGAACAGCGTTTCCCCATGATGCACAAGCAGCGACCGCCCGAAGTTGGCATGCTGCTCTATCCTGGCCTCACACTGCTCGATCTGCTTGGTCCGCAGACTGTGCTGGCCACGTCGTGCAAGGTCCATCTGGTCTGGAAGAACAAGGACCTTATTGCGTCCGACACTGGCGTTGTGCTGAAACCAACTGCCACGTTTGCCGACTGCCCAAAAGATCTCGATGTCCTGTTTGTCGGCGGGGGACCTGGTCAGTTGGAGATCATGACTGATCCCGATGTGATCGCGTTCATGGCCGATCGTGGCAGCCGCGCGAAGTTTGTCACCAGCGTTTGTTCGGGTTCGCTCGTCCTTGGCGCCGCGGGACTATTGCGTGGTTATGAATCGGCTTGTCACTGGGCCTGCCTCGACGCGCTGCGCATGTTCGGCGCCAAGCCGGTCGCCAAACG
>Ga0070665_100001187_pt1 | contig 31815 bp, 22 predicted proteins | sample KBSS13metaG_FD_65862 | JGI IMG/M metagenome (GOLD analysis project Ga0070665, IMG submission 65862) | Switchgrass rhizosphere microbial communities from Kellogg Biological Station, Michigan, USA - KBS S1-3 metaG | ecosystem: Host-associated > Plants > Roots > Rhizosphere > Soil ... | reverse complement strand
CGGTCGGTGCCCGGCGCAGTGGGTCGGGAGGCGCTCGAATCCTCGTCTCCTGGTTTTCAGCCAAGCGCTAAGCCGTCTCAGCTACCGACCCAGATTTCGTGTTGTGTTTTGCCGCTGCCGGCAGGCCAATAAAAAAAGCCCGATGTCCTTGTGACACCGGGCTTTGGCAGCCAGAACGAACTGAAGGCCAAGCGTCACAAGCGAAGAGGTAGCGCGGAGGTATTACCTCGCAGCGATTGATCTCGCTGCGCGCAATAACTCCCGGCTATCCGTTCTTGAATCAGGCTTGGTCGTAAAAAGATCATTGCGGGAAAAATCCAAACAGGCGTGTCATTTCGAGCCGTCCGCTACGCCGCGGCCTCAACCCAACTAAACACCTTAGACGCCGAAGGAGTATCGCAGGTTCACAACAAAATCCTCGTATTTTGAGCACAACCTATCAACTGAGCGTCTGCCGCGGGTAGTTCATCATCGTTCAACGGTACGTCTGGCCGCTAATATCTGATAGCAGGTTAGACCATCCGTTGTACGAATTTTCTTGTTCAACCGAGGACTCAGCCATGACGAAAGCCAGCGATGACCACTGTCGCCAGTCCCTGCGTCTATTGGCGGAAGGATACGCCGCAATTGTCGCCCAGTACGAACGAACGATTGCGTTGCTAGAAGCGGAGCTCTCTCGCTCCTCCCATTCGCAGGATGACGACGTTCATTCCACTGCGCCGCGCGCACCTCAAGCGGTTGCTGGAAAGCGCTAAAGTCATCAAATACATGGCCCAGCGGCATCCTGAGATTCTGAGTCAGTTTCAGAGTCTAGTCGATTTGAAACAGATGGTGGAATGATATTACCTCTGTAACAATGCTCAATCACGAGGCTATGCGAATTGTCCAGCGGCCACTGCGCCAGCCCCGGAATTAGAACGCTTCATAGTTCAGGAAATCCGCGGCCTGGCGGAGGATCCTAAGCTCGGCGAAATGGTCTCGGCAATTGAGGCCTCGGACGAAGAAACGTCTGTCGCCAATTTGAGCGATGCTCGTATGGCGCTTCGGTGGTTTAGTGATGCCTGGGAAGGATGGACTCCGAGAGAACAAACCACAAGGCTTAATCAGCTCGTGCGCGTCATTGAATACGACGGGCGCGCCGGCGCAGTCGAGATCAGGCTCAGGCCTGAGTCTGTTCGCAGACTGCTTTCTGAAATTCCAGCGGAGGATGCAACTACATGAGTGAGGATCTAGTCGTTCGCAGAATCTTTCATGTCGAACGCGTGAAACAGGGCCGCAAACTACTCCAGAACGGCGAGGCGCCTGGGCCAGTGGCTGCGATTCCAAGAATCGCGAGACTGATGGCGCTGGCGATCAGATTTGACACGTTATTGCGTGATGGAACCGTGGCAAGTCAGGCCGAACTCGCGCGTCTGGGGCATGTGACCCGCTCACGGCTTTCTCAGATCATGAATCTGACGCTTCTAGCGCCAGATATCCAAGAGGCATTGCTGTTCTTATCGCTAGCAGACTCGCGGCCGATCTGGCTCGCACAATTGCAACCGATCGCCGTAATCGCCGATTGGAGATTGCAACGGCGGCTTTGGTTCCAACTCATTGCAAAGCCCAAGGCATGACCCCTTTCGTGCCAGTTTTTGAATGCCTGCTGGTTCGTCCGAAGTGCGACTACTAACCGCCATTTTTTGCAGTTGAGCAACTGGCAGTGTGGGCGCTTTAGGCAGCGAGGTTTCCTGGGTCGTAGGATATGACCGCTTTTTTGGGGTTTGGACGCATTTTATGGCCAGGATAAGGCCCAAATGCGACCGCCTTCGCCCCTTTCATGTCGATTCTGCGCGTCAACTTCAGGGTCGCTTTAAAGGATGAACAGGCGAGAGTTTGTGGCGATTGAAAGCGCATGCTTCGGCTAGTTCCGAGTCATCAAGGTGGCTCTCCATGGCCGGTTACGAGAGCGTTTTGGGCGCAAAATCGAATGTGCAAATACGGACATATTTGGACATATTTTCGGAGATTTTGGCGATCGTGCGGATGTCTGCGCTGGGAATTGCGACGCGCCAGTTAGCGTCGACTTGAGGGCCAAGATGGCTCGCTGGAAGTGGGTCACGTGCGCAGGCTGAATTGAAACCAACGACGATTGAGTGTCGGCGTATCCATGCCTTCAATCGTATCATGGGAGCGACCAGCGGCGAAAACGGTTTCGCTACATCGGGCGCCTGCGCTAGTCCTTTAGCCACGGGACAATGGACGGCATTCCATTGCGCGAAACTTCTTAGGACCCATGCTCAAAACCGCTGCTTGCTCGACGGGAGCCTCGCACTCCCGTCCAACGCGCCACTCCATCCACCGAGAAAACACTGTCGACTGTGATCGCCCTAAGTCTCTACTTCAACACGTCATGCAACCGAAAGTGAAACTTGCCGAGCTTGCCGCCGTAGTTGCCGGCGCTGATGGCGATGACTCCCTCGCCTACGGATGCGCGGATGGCTGTGGCCATGGCGCTGGCGACTGCGGCCTCGTCGACACCATCGATAACTAGTTCGTACGCGCAGTTGGCGCCGGCGTGGAGTTGCGTTTCGACTCGACCGCGCAGCGTGGGGCAATACGCGTCGGCCGTTGAGGCCGGAAGTTTCTTGTAGCGCGAGCCGACTTTGCTACCGCTGCGGGCGATCCCGCCCGGAAATGGCGTGATGACCCCGGGCATTTCGGCCAGTGATTCGACCGCGCGCCGCGCAGACGCGAGCGCCGTCGGCAGATCCTTGCCTTGCACGATCAAGTTGCCGCCGGCCACGCCCTTGTCGACGCCGGCCGTCTCTTCGACCAGGAACTCGCCATCCATCACGGGGATCCGCCAATAACGCCGCCCGGCCAGCAGTTTGCTTTTTTGAAATCCGTCGCCGAAGTAGCGAATGTGCCGGCCGAGCGCGATGCGTTCTTCGCCGCCAGGGAGTCCGTCGAACACGGCCGTCGTTGGGCAAGTCATTAGCGACTGCCCAGTGCGATTGGGCACCGCCTTGGCCAAGGCGTCGGTTGCAAACCCAAAGACCAGGATCGACACGCCGGGGCGGCCGTCGGGCGTTTCGTCCGGAGAGAGATGCCGCTCGACGCCGGCCTCGGCGTCGCAGGCGATCACGCTGCTGGCGTAGCCAGTGAACTCGCGCTCGGCCGCGGCCAGCCAATGTTCGTCATGCGCTGTGACGATCAAACGCGCATAACGCATTCGAAAGGCTTCCGCGAACGTGTCCTCGATCTCAGTCCCGGCAATCTGCAAGCGAACTCTCCAAAACGAGGAACGATCACCTTGGAATTTGCCAAGTCAGCGGTGGCGCCCGCCGGCGCAGGGGTTTGACCAACCAGCCATTCCAGGGCTAGGGTTGAATTATGACACGCCGGCCGTGGCCGTTCGAGGGGCGAACCGTCGAGACGTATTCCGGGAGGGCGAGGCTCCCGCCGAGCCGAGATGTACGTTCGACGCAAAATTCAAGAAGGATTCTCTCGCGGAGGCGCGGAGAACGCGGAGAAAGAATTTTGTGGTGCTTTTATTTGTAGTCTCCCTCCTCCCCCACTGCCCTCCGCGTGCAATACCTTCAACTTAAAGTCGATTGCGGCGCGCGGCTCAGCGGGAGCTTCGCCATCCCGGGAACCGTGAACTAGATAGCTGAACAACCGCATGTCGCGCATTCTTGCTGGAATTCAGGCAGCACAGATGGGGCTGTTGGTGAATGCGCTGTTGGTTGTGACGAAGTTGATCGCTGGGATTGTCGGCAATTCGTACGCGCTGGTAGCCGACGCGATCGAATCGTCGACCGATATCTTCTCAAGCCTGGTCGTGCTGCAAGGTTTGCGCGTGGCGTCGCGGCCGGCCGACAGTTTGCATCCCTACGGCTACGGGCGGGCCGAGCCGTTAGCCGCTGGCGTGGTCGCGCTGATGCTGTTGGCCGCGGCCGTGTGCGTGGCCATTCTGGCGATTCGCGAAATTCTCACGCCGCATCACGCCCCGGCGCCATTTACGCTGGTTGTGGTGGGAGGTGTGGTGGTGATCAAAGAACTGCTGTTCCGCACCGTGTTTCGCGTGGGAAGTGAAACCGGCAGCACTGCCGTGAAGGCCGACGCCTGGCATCATCGCAGTGACGCCCTGACTTCGGCGGCGGCGTTTATTGGGATCTCGATTGCCCTGTGGGGCGGGCCCGGGTGGGAATCGGCCGACGACTGGGCCGCGCTGGTTGCCGCGGCGATCATTGCCGTTAATGGAGTGCGGTTTCTGCTGGCAGCGAAGAACGACCTGATGGATCGCACGCCGGACTCGGCGCTACTGGCCCAGGTCGAAGCGGCCGCGCGTAGCGTCGATGGCGTCCGCGCGACCGAAAAGCTGCGCGTTCGCAAACTGGGGGTCGATTACTCCATCGATCTCCACGTCCAGGCCGATCCTGGGCTGAGCCTGCACGACGCCCACATCGTTGGCGGAAAGGTGAAATCGGCCATTCGCACGGCGCTACCAGCGGCGAAGGACGTGCTGATTCATATGGAGCCGTTCGAAGGCTAACGCGCTCGCGTCTTCCCTGCGCCCCTGGGGAGGCTCTCGCAGGAGGACTGCAAAGTCCGGGGTCTGGCTCATTTTTCGGCAAGAAGATTTTCCTTCCCCGAAAAAAGCGCTGGCCGAAAGATGTGCCTGACCCCCTCCTTCAGGACTTTGCAATCCTCGTGGAGGCTCTCGGGCGAAGCAGCACGAGAAGGCATCGCGAGCAAATCTGCCCAAACGTGGCCCCGGTGTTGTTGAATTGGGCGATCTAGCACAGATTGGCAGGATTTCTGCGGGACAAGTGTTGACATTGAAATCGCCGTAGTTATCATCGGGGCGTCACTGTTGTTAATGAGACTCAGTATCACAACGCTAATGACGTCACTCTTCGCCTGGCTTTCTTGAGCTTGGCCCGGCCTGCGACTACTGGATGACCACTGCTGCGCCCTAGCGCGCTTTGAGACTCCAGCCCCCCGCATACTCGCCTTCGCAGGCCCTCCTTCCTGATCCTTTCATGGGCGCCCGCCCATGTTCCCGATAGTGATTTTCCACCTTAGGAGTTGATTTCATGGTTCGTAGTTCATTGATCGTTTTGGCGTGCGCAACGCTCGTAATCGTGCTGACTTCGTCCGCTGGCGCGGTCACCGTGCCGTTTACAGAAGACTTTGCAAACAACAATTCAAACTGGGGCAAATCGCCTAGCGCCTTCACGGGCGCCGACTACGTGACCACCGGCGGTCCTTTGGGCGCTGGTGACGCGTACATTTCCACCGCGTTTACGTTTGGCGCCGGCGACTTGGGCCAGCTCGTGTTCCGAGGCCAGGACAATTTCAATTCGAGCAACGACGCCTTCGTCGGCAACTGGAATAATGGCACGGTCACGGCACTCTCGTTCTACATTCGCCAGAACAGCAGCATTCCGCTCGACGTTGGCGTGCGGTTGGCAACCTCGGTCAACTTCCCGGGCGCCAACTGGATCTACCAAATTGGCGTAGAGCCAAACGTCTGGACGAAGGTCACCATCCCGATCACCGACACGCCGGGCCCTGACATCATCTACACCCCGGAAGGTCCGATTACGCTGGCGAGCATCATCAACTCGCTAGGCAACATCCAGATTCTATCGCAGCGTCAAACGCTGCCTGTCGGCACGGTTGTCACGTTCGACGTCGACAAGGTCTCGATCGTGCCTGAGCCGAGTTCACTGGTGCTGGCCGGATTCGGCCTGGCGGCAGTCGGCGGGTTGCTAGTGCGACGTCATCGCGCTGCGATCGCTAAGTAACGCGAGCCGAGTTTTGCCGTAGGGTACGCACTCAGTGCGTACCGATTGCAGCTGCGCGGAGGGTACGCACGGGGCGCGTACCCTACAGAGTTGAGTGAAATTCAGGCGGGCTTCGGATCAGACCGAAAGGTTGATTCGAGGCCCGCTCTTTTTTTTGCGCGAGCACGACGTAGTGGCGGTCGCCCGGAACCCTTCTCCCGGTGGGAGAAGGTGGTTCGCCGACCAACGCTGCGCGTCGGCGCCCGCAAACCGGATGAGGGCCCGCGTCGAGCGAGGTCTTGCTTGGTGCGAACGCCCCAACTCACATCGGCCCTCACACCAACCCTCTCCCGCCGGGAGAGGAGACGATGCAGGCCCCCTCTCTGTCTAGAGAGATGAATTCTAGTCGTAGGGTAGGCCGCCCCCCGTGCGTACCCATTGCAGTGGCGCGGATTGGTACGCACGGAGTGCGTACCCTACAGAGCGCTCACGCCGACCTGCGTCTTAGTAGCGGCAGGGTGAGCAGGCCGAGGATTGCCAGTGTGATCGCCGCTGGTTCTGGCACTGCTCGCCAGGCGAGAGCGTAGGTTTCACCCGGATCGACCGCGGCGCCTCGTGTGACTCGCAGTGAATACGTGCCCGCCTGGTCGACCCAAAAGCGGATGTGCTCCACCGTATCGACGGCGCTGGTGCTCGACGCAACGAGCACGCCGTCGCGAAACAGGTAAAGATTCAGATCATCTTGCGGATTGCGCGGGCTGAGGGCGAACGAATCGTTGGGATCGATCGCGCCAACCGTTCCTCGGTCGATCCAGGCAACGTGGCGATTCCAGACGAGCGTGGCGTCGATAAAGCTGCCAGGCGTCACCGGCAGGCCCAGCGTATACGACTCCGACGTGTCGTCCGCTGTGCTGGCTCCGAGAATCTCGTGCAGCGCCCAACCGACGTTCGCGACAACACCAGGCGCAAACTGCCCGGCCATGTATTGATGGGCCGTCGCCAACGCGTCGAGCCGGCCCGAGCCTTGTTGGTTATCGAGCGGCAATAGCGAACTAGCGCTCCAGGGAGATCCATCGCTATCGAGCGTGGTTTGCGCCGAGTTGATCATCACGGCGCGCAGCACGCGCTGATCGGTGCTGAGGCCGTTCGCCCTCCCGTAATCGATCAACTGCGCGCCCATGCCGGCGGCCATCGGCGCCGAGAAGCTGGTTCCAGACCAGTTTTTTACCAGCGAACCGCTCGTTTGCCAGTTGACGTTGGCGGTGCTGACGTTGGAACCGGGCGCGACCATATCGGGTTTGCTCCTCAGGTCACTCGTAGGCCCGGCGACGGAAAATGGCGCCACGCGCGAGTAGTCTGTTTGCAGCGCTCCGACTGAGAGCGCGTTGCGCGCCGCGCCTATGGCGTGTGGCGCCTGGGCGTTGCCGAAATTGCCCGCCGCCGTGGTCACCAGCACCCCGCGCGAATCGGCCAGGTAATCAATCAGCAGGTCGAGCTGCGTATTGCCGTCGGATTGCGTCGAATTGATGACCAATGACAAGTTGATAATATCCGCCTGGTTCTGCAGCGCGAATTGAATGCCGTTGATCACCGGATTGGTCGAGAAGAACGAATTGTTCGAGTCGAGCACGCGCGCGTTCACAAAGCGGGCGTCTGGGGCCATGCCGTCGTAGTTCACGCCGTTGATCTGTCCCCGGCCTAGTATCATTCCGGCGACCGCGGTGCCGTGACCGAAGATATCGTCGCCGGTGTTGAAGCCTTCCGAGGTGACGAAGTTTTGCTGAGCCACCACGCGTGGCTGGCCCAGCGAATCATTGCCCAGAAAAAACGGATGCGAGTTGCTGACGCCGCTATCGACGATGCCGACGATCACGCCTGTGCCATCGCCTAGCAGCGCCGCGCTCGCGTCGCCGCCCACCCAGCCGACGGCAGGCTCGGCCGCAGATATTTGAGCGATAGGCGCCAGCAGCGCGCAGGCGCACACGCAGAGTTTCAACAGGGATAACGAGAGCGCAGAGCGACACACAGGTGTGTCACAGCCAACAGAGTTGAGCATCGAGAGCGGCCCAACCGAACAAGGCTTGCGCTACGGGCGCGATTGGATAGGAACTTCCCCCTCCATTGGATGGTAATTCAGACCTGCGATAGTCGCAAGGAACCTGCGCGCAATTTACCTGCGTAGTTACCGCAATTTTCCGCGCTATCTGGGGCATTGCCCAAAGAACGCGCAACGGCTGGAAAGCGATAAGTTTCCCGTTTTTTTGCGGACTTATCGACGATGGCGGTTACGTCCCTGTCAGACCACGGGATGCGCCGAAGAACGCCCGCCGCGCAATCGGACGAAAAAATGTCGGCGCGCGATTTGCATAACGAGTGCGTTATGCGACGCGCGTCAATGGGACGCGCGCCTTAAACAAGTTCTGACTCGCCGCTAGCAGGCGATGAACATTGTTGTGGCAAGCTATCGACCTGATGGGCTGGGACAGTCGTTCGGGACAACACTCCTGACCTCTGTCGTTTTTCATTTGGTCGTCTGCTAACCGCGCTTGTGCGTGTGAGCGTCCATAGGGACCGCTCGCCAACGAGACGGAAAATATCCAGCCACAAACGAACTGGCTTTCGAAAGGAATTGTGATGACGCGTGGATTTTTGATCGACATGGATGGCGTGATTTATCGAGGCCGGCAATTGATTCCGGGCGCAGACGTCTTCGTGAATCGCCTGGTCGAAGAACATATTCCGTTTTTCTTTCTCACCAACAACAGCCAGCGCACCCGGCGTGATGTGGCAACCAAGCTCCGACGGATGGGCGTCAACGCGCAGGAGAAACACATCTTTACCTGCGCCATGGCCACGGCTCGTTTCCTGGCTCACCAAAAGCCGGGCGGCACCGCGTACGTGATTGGCGAAGGTGGGTTGCTCAACGCCCTGCACGCCAATGGCTACGCGATTGTCGACCACGAACCGGATTATGTCGTGGTAGGTGAGGGACGCACTATGAGCATGGAAATGGTCGAGATGGCGGTGCAGATGATCGTCGACGGCGCCAAGCTCGTAGCGACCAATCTCGATCCCAACTGCCCAACGCAGCATGGTCTGCGTCCCGGTTGCGGCGCGATTGTGGCCATGCTCGAAGCCGCCACCGGCATTAAGGCCTTCAGCGTCGGCAAGCCAAGTCCCGTCATGATGCGCGCCGCGCGCAAAGAGCTCGGACTGCGAGCGGAAGAGACGACGATCATTGGTGACACGATGGAGACAGACATCTTAGGCGGAGTGCAACTCGGCTATCGCACCGTGCTGGTGCTATCCGGCGGCACGCGCCGCGAAGATCTGGTGCGCTACGCCTACCGACCAGACCTGATCGTCGATTCTGTCGCGGAACTCTACCAAACAGATTTCCCGACGCCCGAGAGTGACCCGGCGCTGTGTCACGCGAACGGAATCTGACGCGTTAACCTGGTAACCGTTTTGTCGTGTGTGCCACTGCTGGCTCGTCCAGCAGTGGCTTCCCCAGGTTCGCACTGCTGGACAAGCCAGCAGTGGCACCCAGTAGTGTGGCAATGATCCAGGTTGACTAGTCAACTCGAACTACGCCGCCGTCGGCGGGTTTTCGCGTCGTAGGCGGCTGCGCAGAGAATCGATCGCGCCGGCCGGTTGGGGCGGGCCCACGGTCAGGTCCATGTTCTCGCCGAAGTAGTACTTGCGGGCTTCTTCGTTCTGCAAGACTTCTTCCGGCGTGCCATGGCAGAGCACCTTACCGGCGCGGATCACATAGCTGCGATCAGTAATTTGCAGCGTCTCGCGCACCTGGTGGTCGGTGATCAGGATCGAGATCCCGGCGTCGCGCAGGCTGCGGATGATCGTTTGAATGTTGGCGATCGTCACCGGATCGATGCCCGTGAACGGCTCGTCGAGCAGAATCAACTTGGGATCCGAAACCAAACAGCGGGCGATCTCCAACCGTCGCCGTTCACCGCCCGAGAGCGACATCGCGCGGCTCTTGCGGAGCCGGGCGATCGCGAATTGCTCGAGCAATTCCTCGCAGCGGGCGCGGCGCGTTTTGCGGTCGAAGCCGAGCATCTCCATCATGCCGAGCAAATTCTGCTCGACCGTGAGTTTGCGAAACACGCTCGATTCTTGCGCGAGGTAGCCCATGCCGCCATCGCGAGCGCGGCGATACATCGGCCAGTGCGTGACGTCGAGATCGTTGAGCATGACGCGGCCATCGTTGGGCTCGATCATGCCGCAGGCCATGCGAAAGCTGGTGGTCTTGCCGGCGCCGTTGGGGCCGAGCAGCCCGACGATCTCGCCGGCCGAGACGTCGAAGTCGACACCGTCGACAACGCGGCGGCGGCCGTAGATCTTGACCAGTCCGTGAACTTCGAGCACTGGCATCGTGCGGTCCTCCATGACCGTTGGCGTCCGCGTTGCGGCGGCGCCGGGCAATCTCAACGAACGAGCTTCATCCGCGCAAAATTCGGGAAGAATGGAAACGGAATGCTGGTCCCTGGAACTCGGTTCCAGGAGTGGGGCCAGTAGACAAAGACCGCCTTCCCGACGAGCAGGTCGCGTTTGACGTAGTACTCCTTGCGGTCACCTTCCCAGCCGTCCCACAGTCGCCCGTCCTTGCTGCGAGGGCTGTTGTCGCCGAGCATCAGAAACTCGTCCGGCCCCAGCGGGAAGCTGATCGAGCGCATCTCTGAGAACAATGTCGGCCACGATTTGGGCTGCGCCAGGTAGGTCGCAAAATCCTTGTTCGGCGAATACGAATCCGGAATCGGCAGCTTTTTCATGTCCGACAGCGGCGAAGTGTTTTGAATCGCGGCGATGTAGTAGACGTCGCGCAAGATTCGCAGGTGGCTCGCGTCGACCGATACGCCCTGGGCGCCAATCCGCGCCGGCGTCAGGTCTTCGACCGTCGGAATCAGCGGTTGGGTTGGGTTGTAGTTCGCCGGTTGGCTGAATTCGACGACGTCGCCGTCAACCCACAGCAGCAACTGGCAATCGACATTGGCAAACGCGACGGAATGCGAGCCGCCGGCGCGAATGCCGGTTGATGCCTGATTGGCCTGATCGACTCCGCCAATCCACAAGCTGGCCTGGCCGGTGGCCGGATCGATGCGGCAATCGTAAGGGACGCCCCCTTTGATCAGTCGCAGCGTGACGTAGCCGCCGGGCCCGGCCGATTCGACCTTCAGATCGCATTCCAGAATCAGGTCACCCACCCAGTGCAGGCCGGTGTAGTCCGGGTCGTACCGGTCTTCATTCTTGCGCTGCCGACCGGCGTTGTAAGCGTAGAAGTCGCTGATCAGCCGTGGCTCGACCGGTCGCGCCGTGGTGGCGAACGCGCCGGAATCTGCGAACGCCTTCCAATCGTCGGGCGTGGCCACCAGGTGTTGATAGCCGAGCCAGCTTTCGCCGCCCGCGCCCTCATGGTGAAATGACTTAAAGTCCTCGCTCGTTTTCCAGGCCTCGCCGCCGGGCTGCATGGCTTGCCAACGCTCGGGCAGGCCCGCCTTTACCAGCTTCGGAACGACATAGTCGTTGTCGTAAACGATCTGCTTGATCGCCTGGACTTTGTCGGGTGGTTTGCGTTCGATGACCATCTCATCCGGCTTACCGTGGCTGGTGTAGACATTGCCACCGTAGATGGTCAGCGTTTCGTTCGGCAGACCGACGACGCGCTTGATGTAGTTTTCGCTCGAGCAACGCGGGTACTTGAAGACGGCCACGTCCCAGCGATCCGGGCTGGCCAGGTCGTAGGGGAACTTCGAGACCAGGATCCGGTCCCCTTTGTAGGTGGGGAACTTCGTGGCGTCCGGCATCTCGTAGCGGCAGTTGGGGCAGACCGCGGTCAACTGTTGACGCCCGGCCAGTTCGTTGGCGGCACGGGGGTCGTTCTTCATCATCGCGGCCAGTCGCTGGGCTTCGTCATCCTGCTCTTCGCTGGCGCCGATGCGGTAGTCGTAACCGCACTCGGGACAGGTCAGGTCTTTGTGAACGCCCATCAACGTTGGCGCCATCGACCCGGTGGGAATGACAAACGCCTCGGCCTCGAAGGCGCGAAACAAAAACGCCAGCACAAAGGCGATCACGACCGATTCGACGGTCTCGCGGATGCCGTCTTTGCGCGGCGCCGCGGGGACCTCTTTGACTTGGGCGCCGGGTTGCTTGGCCTGAGCCGTTTTCTTGGTCATCGCATACTCTTGAGGATGGTGCTTGCGCCCTTTCGCGATCAGGCCGGGAAGGAGCAGTGGCTGGAATTTCTTCGCCCCCGCCTACCCATTATTCGCAAAGAGTCACCGAATATAGCGAATTCGCCAAACCGCCGGAACTTGAATCCCCCCCCACCAACCCGCCGCGCGAGGGCTGCGCCCATACGCGGCCAAAGGCTTGCCTACGAACAAGTTAGCCGGCACGATCGGGCCAAAACTCGCGTACCGGCTATCGAGCCCCAGCCGGCTATTGTCCGACAGGACAAAGAATTCGTCGGCTGCTAGCTGCGTTTCGGCTGCTTCCTGCGAGTCGCCTGGCATACGCGCCACGCCGACCGACGTGTAGTAGACGTCTCGCAGGACGCGTAGCCCGGTGATCTGCAGCGCCGCGCAGTCACTGGCAATGGCAAAGGGTCGCGCTGGCGACGAATGTCCGGGAGGGCGAGGCTCCCGCCGAGCCGGATCCGCGTCGCCAGTCTGATCCGGCAGGATTGCCTGATCGCCCGTTTCCTCGAATACATGTTCGCAAATCAAATGGCCATCGATCGCCAAAAGAATCTGCCGGTCGAACGTTGAGAAGTAAATCGAGTGAGTCCGACCATCGGCCAGCGGCGCGGCGGACCCAGTGGCTAGTGATCGATCGCCGTAACGCAACTGCCACTGGCCCGTCGAGACATAAAGCGTGCAGTACAAATCCGCACCGCCTTGAGACTCTCCCTCTCCCGGTGGGAGAGGGTCGGGGTGAGGGCTGGAGCTCGAAGGATGAAGCGCTCGGAAAGAAATTGTCCCCGGCTCATTGGCCTCGAAATCCATCGCCAGCGCCAAATCGCGCACCTCGTGCGGATCCGCCACTGGCCGAGTCTGGTTGTACGCCTGGGTATCGAGCACCGGTGACTCGACGAATTCGGCGCTATCGCCCACGCGCACCAGGTGGCGATAGGTGAGCCAATCGTCGGCGCCTGGATCTGCGCCGGAATTCTCAGAAGTTGCCGTGAACCCACCCGCCGCCGCGCGCCACCGGCTTGCTTTCTTTTCAGGCTGCCAGCGGGCCGGCCCGGCCGAATCACCGCGCGCCGGAAACGCATTGTCATAAACGAACAGCGCCACGGCCTGCTGCTCCGCCAGGTTCTTGCGCGAGATCTCGCCGTCGATAAAAACGTCGCCAGCGCGAATTGCCACGCGCTCGCCCGGCAGCCCGACGACGCGCTTCACGCAAAGCTGCCCGGCTCGGTTCGGTTCGCAAAGCGACGCGACTTCGTACCTGCGCGGCGCGCGGAACTGAAACGCGCCGCGATCGACGAGCACGCCATCGCCGTCGGCGATCGCCGCAGGATTTCGCTCAACTGGACTGCCGCAATTCGGGCATGTAGCCGGCCGCTCGACGGTTGTCTCGTCCTCAACGCCGACGTCAAACGCAAGCTGGCAGGCGGGACATTCCAGGCGGACGTGCGGCCCGAGCAGGACCGGCGCCATCGATCCGCCGTCGATCGTAAACCCGCGCCCCAGCCACGCGCCAGCGACGATCGCTACCGACGCTGCCAGCACAATCCCGCCCAGCAGCGCGCGGAGACCGTCGACCTTTCTGGTGGCAGGTTGCGTCCGCATGCGCGGCAATCCTTGGGAACCGCAGGAAGTGAGCGAACGGGATTGTATACGAGAGGCCGCCGCGGCGTCGTTGGCAACGTCAGCGCCGCAGCGGCGCAATGCGTTCCGGGAGGGCGAAGCTCCTGCTGAGCCGCGCGGCGGTTTCGACGTGGCTATCTCGATCCGCAAAGCGCGAGAATCTCAGGCAGCATTCTTATATTGCTGTCGAGTGATTTGAGTGATAGCAGCGCCGTGCGAGCTTCTCGGCTCGGCGGGAGCCTCGCCCTCCCGGACAGTCGAGATAGATGCGACCGCCTGGCAAGAAGGAGCTATTCTCCGAGCACCGCTCGCAGTTTTTCCGCCGTTTCGGGTCGGCTGAGCTCGGCCTTGCCGAAGCCTTGGATGGCTCCGGCGGCGATGGCTTGCTGCTGAAACTCCGGGTAGTTGCTCACGAGCATGATCGGCGTCGCTGCCAGTGCGGCGTCGGCCTTGATGGCGTGCAGGATCTCCATGCCGTCAGAGTAATCGGCGTCGAGCTTCCGGTTGATCAGCACCAGCGCGAACGGGCGCTGGCGCAGTTGATCGAGCGTGTCGTCCAAGCCATCGGTCTGGATAACCTCGGCCCCCAGGCTGCGCACCAGCCTGGTAATGGCCGCGTGATCCGGCGCGCACTGTCCGACGTCGAGCACACGCTTGGTCATGGAAGAGGCTTTGAGGACTTGAGGGGTTGAGGTTTTGAGGGCGAAAGGCATTGAGGCGCTAGGCTATGAGAACGCGAGGATCGAACATCTTTCCTCACAGCCTCAAGTCCTCAACTCCTCACGGACTACTTCACTCGTCTTTGCTCGGTTCGATGGCAAACAGGTGCGTCTTGTTGGCGATGTAGAGCACGTTGTTGGCGACGACTGGCGTGCTGTAGACCGAGTTGCCCATATTGTTTTCGAACAGCAGCTCTTTCTCTGGGCCGAGCTTGAAGACGTTGACCTTGCCTTCTTCGTCGCCGACGTAGACCTTGTCGTCGACGATCAACGCCGAGCCCCAGGTGGCCGCGAACAAGTCGTGCGTCCAGTGGGGCTTGCCGGTCTTCGCGTCCAGGCAGTGGAACAGTCCGCTGAAGTCTGAGATGTACAGCAAGCCGTCCTTGATGGTCACGGTGCCGCAGGTGCGGTGCATCGTCTCTTCGAACTCGATCTTGCCGTTGCCGTTCTGATCGAACTCACCGTAATGCCAGACCAGCGCCGAATTGGGGTTTGGGCGAGCGGCTTCGTTCTTTTTCGGGTCGACTGCCTGCATCCGCTTGTGCGGCATCGGCGTGTCGGGCTTGGCCAGGTCAAAGGCCAATTCGGGGCTGACGTCGCCGCGCTTCGTCGGATCGATGCACCAGAGATGGCCCTGGCCTTCGCCGTGTTCGGGATCTTGCCCAACGGCCAGGTACACCAAACCTTCGTAAACGACCGGCGTGCCGATGATTTCGTTACGCGTGCCGCGACCGCCTAGGATGTAGACCGACTCTTTGGGGTTGGCGTCGAACTTCCAGAGCAACTCGGCCTTGCCGTCGGGCGTGGCTTCGCCGCGGAAACTATACAAGTAGCCATCGCCGCCGGCGAACATCACCTGGGGCACTCCGCCCAGCACGGCGTACGTGGGGCTCGACCATTGGCCGTGCAAAATGTTCACCCCTGGCGACTTATCGCTCCAGATCACCTTGCCGGTGTTCTTGTCGACCGCCAGAAAGCTCGGGGCGTTGGGAGACGGAATGTTGACATGGCCTTCGTCAACGCCGTTCGAGGTGTTGACCCACAGGATGTCGCCCGTGGCCGTGATCGAGCAACTGCACATGTTGTGTTGGAACGTGCCCAACTGGCCCATCATGTCGAGGACCCAGATCACGTCGGCTTCGTCCTTCTCCTGAACCTTTTCGGTCTTGAAGGGGCCGTTGTTCTCGCCGTCGTTAAAACCTTCGGTGTCAAAGCAGACAACTTCGCCACGGCTGGTGACGAACCAGCCACGCTTGCCTTCGATATACGGAGCGCAGCAGATGCCTTGCTGCGGCCAGTCATTCACGCGACCGCTGGCCAGCTTCTCGCTGGAGTGCTGCCAGAGGAACTTGCCGTCGGCTTCGTTGAAGCAGAGCAGGCAGCCGAGATCCGTGTCAGACGGATAACGCTTCAACCAAGCGGCGCCGTTATTGGTGCCGACAAAGACCTTGCCGTCGGCGACGACCGGGTTGCCGTAGCTTTGCGAACCGAGGCGCGCGACCCACTTCACATTCTTGCCGGTGCCGGGCTTCCACTCGCCCGTCTTGGTGTCGAAATCGCCCGGCTCGAATTCGGCCGGAATGTTCTTGCCGACTGGCGTGTTGTTGCGCACCGGGGAGCCGGCCCATTGGTTCCAGTAGCGGTTGGGCTTGGTCGGATCTTCATCGACCGGCTTCGCGTCCTTGGCCTCGACAGCGGCGACCTCGGTCTGCTTCGCAGGCTCGGCAGCCTTCGCAGTTTCGGTCGGCTTCGCTTCGTCGGCCGGCTTGGCGGCTTCTGTCGGCTTCTCGGTTTCCGCCGGCTTGGCGGTCTCGGCCGCTGCCTTCGCGACGACGGGTGTGGCATCGACTGGCGCCTTGGGGGCGGGTTCGGTCTTCGCTGCTTTTGGCGCTTTCTCGGCGCCGGTGGGCTTGGCGCAAGATGGCAACGTTACCAGGGCACACAGCGCAAACAGGCCAAATCCGAAGCCTGCCAAAGATTGCGTTTTCATGATCAATTTCGATCTCATTGGTATTGGTAGAAGAACTCACGCCTCGTGCGCCGCCATCGCCTGGCGATTACTTGGCTGGGGCCGGCGTCACAGTAATGTTGTCGTAATAAACTTCCGCGTTGCCCGCGTTGCCAAACAGGCCTGGGCTACCATTGACGTTCGGCGCCTCGTCGACTGCTTCGATCGTCCACTCCTTCGGCTCGGCCTCGCCACGCGGCCAGACTTTGCCACGCAATAGCGCCTTGCCATCGACCACGTTCGCCTGAAACTTCATCGTGTACCAGGTATCCGGCTTCCAGGTGAAGGGAAGATCTTTCGAGAAGCGATCGAGCACGCTCGTCCAAGAGCGAATCTGCAACTTCTGGCTTTCGCCCATCATGTCGAGCGTGTAGCGCTGAGCGATCAGGCCGATGTCGGGTAGTTTCATTTCGGGCTTTACCGCGGGGTCCCCTTCACCGCCCGGTGGCTTGGCCAGTTTGGCGGCGCCGCGGACGTCGGCCTGAATGGCGTAGTCGTGCAGGTCAGTCGGGCCCATCCAGCTTTGGCTGCGCGTTCCCTTGGGGATCGTCGTCACTTTGACGATCATCTTCTCGCCGTCCATCTCGAACGGCTTGTGGCGATAGTTGGCGCCGACCCAGGTGACGGGCACTTTGCCATCGGCGAAGTCGAACTTCCAGGGCAGTGGCGGCTCAACGCGCACGCGCGCCGTGCCGGTCAGCTCGCCAACCTTGGCCGTGATGATGGCGGCCGTGTGGGCGGGCTTGCTGTCTGCGGTGAAAGCGCCTTTGGGATCGATCGCGCCGGGACCGTCAATGGTCCAAGTCGCGTCGCTCTCTTTGAGGAACTGGCCGAACTCATTGAACAAACGAACTTTGAAGTTCGCCTTCTCGCCCGGCTTGAGCAGCAACTCATTCGGCACAACCTGCACTTGGGCCGGTTGAGGATGATCCGACACTGGCGCTTCTTTTGGAGGCTCCGGTTGCGCGGCCGCGGCCGGCTTGGCGTCCGACTCGCCGATGCAGTACATGGCCTCGGTCGTTGGCAGATAGATCCGTCCGTGCGAAACGACCGGCGAGCCGTGGATCTCTTCGCCATCTGGGAAGCGAAGTTTCTGCGTAATTTTTACACCGGTTTCTGTCGGTTGCAGCACGTGCCAGGCGCTGGTGGTGCAGGCAAAGATCTTGCCGTCCGCATAGAGCGGGCTGGCGCGGGTGATGGTGCCGACCAAACGCTGCTTCTTGCCAACTTCGGCGCCTGTCGCCGCGTCAAAGACGTAGGCAATGTTGCCGTCGTCCAAGGCGTAGATCTTGCCGTCGAGAATGACCGGCGAGCTCTTGCCGACCATGACTTCTTTTTTGCGCCAAATTTCGTTGCTGGCCGTGATGTCGCCTGACCCGACGGCGTTGTACGCGCCAAAGGCGCCCATCGTGCTATCTTCGCGATTCTCTTCGCTCTGGCCCATGAAGACGGTGTCACCAACCACGAGCGGCGAGAGATTCAGGCCACGCAGCGAAAAGCGGAAGCTCCACAGCGCCTTGCCGGTGCGCGGTTGAAACGACCATACGCTGCCATCGCCCGAACCGAAGACCATCATCGGCTGCCCCTTGACGTTCGTCAGGAACGGGGTGCTGTAGGTGGTGTCGTCCGGCAGTGGGCGGGTGCCGTTGTTCCAGATCAACTCGCCGGTTGCCTTATCGAACGCCAGAAAGCGATGCGTCGGCCGGGCCTGGTCGCCCCAGCCGGTCATCACGGCGTTGATGATCGCCAGATCTTCAAAGATCACCGGCACATTGGTGCGGCCGCCGTAGGTGCTGAGCAGACCGAATTCTTCGGACAGCGAATGCGACCAGACGGTCTTGCCGGTCTCGCCATCGATGCAGACAAAGTAACCGCAGACGCCCAGGGCATAGATGCGGCCGGTCGTTGGATCGCCGACGCACGAGCTCCACGCGACGCGGGTATCTGGGACGTCGGACAGATAGACATTGAATTTGTTTTCCCACAGGATCTTGCCGGTTGCGGCGTCAGCGCAGATGACTTTTTCGCCTTCTTTGGGCGTGCCCGGCTCGCTACGAGCCAGGGTGTACAGCTTGCCGTTCATGATGATCGGCGTGCTGCGCGTGGCCAGCGCCGGCTGCTTCCAGAGCAGGTTCTTGCCGCTCTGCGGATCCCAACTGTTCACAATGCCGGTCTCGCGCGAGACGCCGTTTTGCTCCGGTCCACGCCAGTGGGGCCAATCGAGAGGGTCGATCTTTTCGGCTACTGGCGGCTTGGCCGGCGTCGCGGCGTTGGGCGCTTTGGCTAGGGTTACGCCCGCAGGCGGAGCGGCGTCGCAAGCCAAGGCCAACGATAAAACCGAGACACAGGCGACCGAAGTCAACAATCGAGCAAAGGCAGAAGAACGCATAGGTGGGAGGCTCTCAGAGTCCGGTGATCCGGTTCGGGCAAGGTGGGACTGCTGTAAGGATAAAGCGCCGCATACGCGCGGGCAAGTCGCGTAGGCCACTCGAGTTGGAGGCAATTGGCAACCAAACGAGTGAAGAATGGCCTCGAAAGGGCCGGTCCCAGGTTATGGGTCTACTTGACCTGTACGGAGCGTAAGCTGCGGGGATCGGACTCGTTGAAAGAAAGCCCTACCTGTGGCGGACTGCATATGCCGGACTCGTCGGATCGCGGCGCCGCCGAACTCGCCAGCATCACGCGGGCGCGTCATCGACAGGCGTGGCCCCAGGCGGGGGCGTGCCGCCGCCCGAGCGAATGTAGCCTGATCGCTGTCGCGCGTAGTCTTCCGGCGTCGGTTCGTCCTCGGTCGTTACGCCGCCAGCAACCGCGGCGTCGAACATTCGCTGTAAGTAGCCGCGACACCATCCACACCCGGTGCCGGCGCCAAAGCAATCACTCAACTGCCCCGCGCGGCGCGGCTTCTCAATCCGCACAAAGTTCACCAGCTTACGCTTGGTGACGTGGAAGCAGAGGCAGACTTCGTCGTCGAGGTCCATGGGGGAGGATGGCTTAGAGGAGTTGAGGACTAGAGGCTTTGAGGTGGAAAAATAAAAAGGACAACGTAGCCTTTAAAACGCTCCGGGAGGGCGAGGCTCCCGCCGAGCCGCGAAGCGAAGATCGACATTGCCACCAGATCTCACGTCCGACGAATGCGCCGCTCGATCAAATACTACAAATACATTATCGCACGCGGAGCCGCGGAGAACGCGGAGGAAGAACTCATAATTGCATTTCTCCGCGCCCACCGCGGCTCCGCGTGAAATCTCTTCTTCCTCAAGGCCTCAACCCCTCAAGTCCTCAAAGCCCCTCCTGTGCTGTCGCCAAACGTAATCCAATCCGGCACGCCAGGCGAAACGCGTTCAGGTCCAGTTGTTCTTCGATCGTGTGGGCGTTTCTTTGTCCGCAGCCGAGGGTGACCGTTGGGATGCCGCGCTCGGTAAGCCAGTTGGCGTCGAGACCGCCGTTGGAAATGAATCGATACGGCTCGCCGCCCGCCGCTTTCACGGCGGCTTCGGCTACTTGCACGCAGGGCTCGTCGTCTTTCAATTTAAATGCTTCGTAATCATGACGCGTTTCGATTTTGACTTTGCCGCAGACGCCGCGCACATTTTGCACGGCCTTGGCGGCCGAGTGGAACGCCTGCTCGATCGCCTGGACGATCTGCTTGCGGAACTGCGGATTGTGGCTGCGGGCTTCGGCCTTCAGCTCGACATGATCGGTAATAACATTCGTCGCTTCGCCGCCCCGGATGACGCCGATGTTGCTCGTGCCGCGCTGGTCTCGCTTGCGAACGTCGCCAAACCAGCCGCCGTTTTGCAGTTCGGCAATGGCCAAGCCGGCGATGGCGATCGCGCTCACGCCTTGCTCCGGCGCGCCCCCGGCGTGACTGGCCAGGCCGGTGATTTCGATCTTCATCCGAAACGCGCCGGTGGCGCCCATCGTCAATTTATCCGCCGGGCCGCCGTCCCAATTGAACGCCAGTTGCGGCTTACCCAGCAGTGACAGATTGGCGAACCGGGCGCCGAACAGTCCGACCTCTTCTTGCACCGGCCAGAAGAACACGAGCGGCGGATGCGGCAGCTTCTTACGCAGAATCTCGAGCGCCGCGGTCAGCACCACGGCGCAGCCAGCGCGATCGTCGGCGCCGACGCCGGTCGGCTTGGCCGAACGAACGATGTCTCCTTTGACGACTGGCTTGCAGCCCACGCACAAAGGGACCGTGTCCAGGTGAGCCATCAACAAGCGGCGCGGACCACGGACTGTGCCGGGCATTTTAAAAATCAAATTGCCGGTCTCGCCACCCAGCGGCGTGAGTTTGTTCGCCTGGTCCGTGGTGATGGCGCTGGCCGGCGCGCCGGCCTTGCGCAGCTCGGCAATGATCTTGTCGCGAATGGGCCCTTCTTCGCCGCTGCGGCCGGGAATGGCCATCAGCTCCAGCACGAGCTTCTGCGCGGCTTTCAGATCAGGCTCCGGGGCTTTGATTGCCGGCGCGGTTGGCGCCGCCTTCGATGGCGCCGGTTTAGCAGGTGATTTCTTCGTGGCGGTTGATTTCTTGGCAATCGCGCGCGAGGTGCTCATCTCAGGTTCCTTGCGGTAGCTCGAATGATATTGAGTGATTTTGACTTGCATCGATTCGATTAAGGTGGGCGAGCCAGATTGTAGGCATTCTAGCCGAAGAGGGTGAGGTTGCGATGTTCCTCACGTCGATTGCCTATTGACGTTCCGGGAGGGCGAAGCCCCTGTTGAGCCGTGAAGCGCGATCGGGCCTACGCCGCGCGCCGCGGTCGATCGTGCATCAGAACGATCATTTCACGCGAGACGCGGAGCAGCGGAGAAATGTAATTTCCATTTTTCTTCTCCGCGTTCTCCTCGGCTCCGCGTGACATCCTCTTCGCGTGCCGTTTTCGCGCTGCGTTGCTCGGCGGGAGCCTCGCACTCCCGCAGATAGCGATGAAACGGTCGATCGCAATGGCCGGTTATGCCGTGTTTTACTATCGTTTGGCCGGTTCGTCGCCCTGATTTGCCGTGACTCTTGCGCAAACCTATATACCTGGCGCTAGCTTGCGCGCGTCGCGACGTTGTTTGAATGCTCGCCGGCTGCGCGCGAAACTCCACCGTTGCCCCAGGCGACTTCAATCGATCTCGCCTTGCTGAACCATTCACTTTTCGTTGCGAGGAACATGGCCATGTCGAGCGAATTTCCGAACCGTCCTGCCGACTTTATCCGTCACGAACTCGAAGCGCTCCGCGCTGAGTGGTATTGGTTTCTGGTGCTGGGCGTGCTGATGATTATCGGTGGCACGGCCGCGGTCGCCCACTCGGCGCTGGCCGGCGTTGTGGTCACCGCGTTTATTGGTGTGTTGATGATCGTGGCCGGCGCCGCGCAGATCGTCGGCTCGTTCTGGGCCGGCAAATGGGCCGGGTTCCTGATCACGATGCTCGGCGGCATCGTCTACCTGATCGTCGGCGGCATGTTGCTGAAACAACCCCTGGCGGGCGAGGCCGCCCTGACGCTGGTCGTCGGCGCGTTCTTCCTGGCCAGCGGCATTTTTCGCTCCGTCGCGGCCATGACGCTGAAGATGAACCACTGGGGATGGGTGCTATTGAATGGCGTGGTCACGGCGCTCTTGGGGCTGCTGGTGCTGGCCGAGTGGCCCGCCACGGCGCTGTTTGCGATCGGCCTGTTCGTCGGCATCGACATGATCTTCAACGGCTGGTTCTACGTGATGCTGGCCTTCGGCATTCGCTCACTGCCACACGGCACGAAGCCCACGACCTAGCACGTGGGGTTGCTCGGCCGAACGACGTTCCGCGAGGGCGAAGCTCCCGCTGAGCCGCGAACCGCGCAGGCAACCGAAGAAGTTTTGCCACCGAGAACACCGAGGACACGGAGAGTGAATCGAGTCAGTGCGCATTGCCGCGCGCATCGACACACGGCGAGTTATCTGCAATTTGCGCGGAGAACCGAACGGCGGGAGAGCGTGATCCGCAGATTTCGCAGATGACCGCAGACCGGAATGTTTTTAAACCACTACGGCACAACGGCACGACGAAGAAGAGTGACAATGAACCGGCTGCCTTCGTTGTCTTTTCTCTGAGCTCTCTGTGGCCTCTGTGGCAAAAATCTTCTGCGCGGTTCGTGGACCATGTTTCCGACGCTGCGACGTGCGCTCGGCGTTGCTCGTCGGGAGCCTAGCACTCCCACGGATCAACCTGCGACGATTATTTTGCTGTGTCGGTTGCGGCCTTTTTGGGCTCGAAGCTTGCAAAGAACTCTGCAATCGCTGCCGCGACCGGTTTGATCGACTCGCTGTGCGCTTTGAGATCCACTTCGGCAGGTTTGTCCTTTGCCGCTGGGTCGGTGCTCGCCAGCGCCGCCCGGTGGCAATCGAACGCCAAGACGATCGTTGCAGACTTGTCTCCGTCAACGAACCGCAGCGCGTGCGTCCACGTTGGCTGGCAATTGTTGGGCGTCTCGTTCCAATCGAAGCTGGCGTCGTGGACGAAGCTTTGGCGGATATGCGAAAAGCCGGGCGCTCGTGAGACGTCGCGCTGATTGACCAGGCGAAAACGCTGGCCGGCGATATCGATCAAGTCGCTCGGCGCGGCCTTCTCATCGTCGGACACCGGCGCCAAGTTGTAAGCCAGCGCCGTTGGCGCTCGTAGCATCAATCGCGCCGATTCCGGTCCCCATAGGGCCAGCGGGCGCTGCTGCAAGCGGGCGTAGTAGACGCAACTACCGACCGAGGCCGCGATACCAAGGAACGCAATCGCCAAAATCGCCACCTTGCCTTGGACCATCGGCCCCGCGCCTGGGACGGGGCCATAGTTCTGCGCGTCGTGCGATTCGGATTTCGAGTTCGGCATCTGGGTCACGGCCTTGGGGAATTTATTAGGAATGGCGTGCGTTCATCCTAAACCGGCGCGCTGGTGAGGGGGAGACGAAGAAGTACCCTCGCTGGCGCTTTTTGAAGTTGCGCGATGCTGCGTGCGCGGTAGATCTGTTCGAGATTTTGCGGCGGTGCTCGCGTAACAGCAGTATTCTACGAACAGAGATTTCCTCTGTGCTCCCTGTGCCACTGTGTTTCAACTGGAATTTGAAATACTGAAACACAGAGGCACGGAGAACACAGAGAATAGCTCTGCGCGTGCTGGCGATGGGGAGGCGACGAAGAACCCTCGCTGGCGCTTCGGGCTGGTGTGGAATGACTATGCTACGACACCCTTTGTGCGCAGGTCGGCGATTTTCTGCGCGTTGTAGTCGAGCCATTCTTGCAGGATTTCGTCGCTGTGCTCGCCCAGGTTCGGTGGGGCTGTGGCGCTGCGTGGCGGTTCGCCGTGCCAGTGGATTGGCGAGCCGAGCACCGAGTACTCTCTGCCCTGGCGGTCCGTCACGGGCAGCACCATCTCGCGGGCGGCCGTTTGCGGCAGCTTCAGGACTTCATCGACCGCGAGGACCGGGCCGTGTGGCACGTCGATCGAATGGAGCAACTCGTCCCAGTGGCGCGTCGTGCGCTCGCGCATCAACAACCGCAGCGCCGGCAGCAATTCTTGGCGATGGGCGACGCGCTCGCGATTGGTTTGAAAGCGCGGGTCGGCGTTCCAATCTTCTCGACCAGCCGCTGTGCAGAACTTTTTCCACTGTGCGTCGTTGCCGACGCCGAGCATGATGTGACCATCCGCTGTGGCGAACGATTCGTAGGGCACGATCTGCGGATGGGCGTTTCCCCAGCGCCGCGGGCGCTCGCCAGTGACGAGCGTCGTCTGCGCGATATTCACCAGACTGGCCAGCGTGCAATCGGCCAGCGCCAGGTCAAAGGCTCTGCCCACGCCGCTCGCGCCGCGAGCTTGCAGGCCTGCCAGCGCGCTGATCGCCGCGTAGAGACCGGTGATGACGTCACTCAGGGCGACCCCCACTTTCATCGGTTCGCCGTTGGGTTCGCCGGTGATTGACATCAACCCAGAGCCGGCCTGCGTCATCAGGTCATAGCCTGGCTGCGCCGCCATGGGTCCGGTTCGGCCGTAACCAGAAATCGAGCAACTGACTAATCGCGGGTTTAGCTCCGCCAATCGCTCGGGCGTCAGCCCAAATCGCGCGGCGGCGTCTGGCAAAAAATTTTCGATCAGCACGTCGGCCTGGCGGATGAGCCCGTTCAGCGTCTCGGCCGCCTGCGGGTTCGCCAAATCGAGCGCCAGCGACCGCTTGCCGCGATTGGCCGAAACGAAGTAGGCGCTCGGCCCGCCGTTGGGCAGAAAAGGAGGGCCCCAATGCCGGGTGTCATCCCCCAGGCCGGGCCGCTCGACTTTGACGACGTCAGCCCCGAGATCGGCCAGCAGTTGCGTGCAGACCGGGCCGGCCAAAACCCTCGACAGGTCAAGGACCTTCAGTCCAACGAGCGGTAAATCGCGAACTGTCATCGGCGGCTCAATCAGGCGTTGTTCGTCGGCCCGCGGCGGCTGTCGGCCAAAGCGCCGCCACTAGCCACCGCCACGCTGACAAGTATACTACGACGCGAACTGGTATTATCGACGGTAGCGCTGCCCGGGGCACGAGCGCCAAGCCGTCATTCTATCTAGTTTGCATTCTATCCAAACGACCGACGCTAGAGCGTCGACCCTCGATTGACCGGCAACCTGCCGGGCGCCTGATTATGGCCAACGCCTTTGATCCGTATCGCGAAGCACTGGTGGTCGAAACCTCGACGATCTGGCCCGACGAATATGACTCGTGGGAACGACGTCAGCGCGAGCAGGCCGAAGCGCAACTCCACGCCGCGCCCCAAGAGGCCGCGGAGATGGACTATGTCCGCTTGCACACCGGCTTCTGCCGCCAGATCACCGTCACGCCGCAAGATATTGCGCGCCTGAAATAGCGGGCCGGCATGGGCCGGCGGCCAGTTCGCCGCTAACGCGGCGCTCTCAGTGGTCCGCTCCCGTTGGTCGCTCGTTTTGTGAGCCGGTACGCGCTAACTTTCGCCGGATGGGAGTGCGAGGCTCCCGCCGAGCAACGCAGCGCGAAAACGGCATGCGAATCGCGTGCGCTAATCTTCGTATTAGCGACTAATTACTGCGCACGCCCGATCGCGCTTCGCGGCTCAGCGGGAGCTTCGCCCTCCCGGAACGCGAGACTCCAGGGCTCGATTCCTGAGACTGCTCTCGCCTGCACGCGTTATCTTGGCGCGGTATCATGGCCTTTTCTTTTTTCGCGCAGCGCGCTGTCTCTCCTCGTTTTGCCGCAGGAACTTCGTGTGAGTGGTCAACCTACAGTTGTTAACGTGGCTCTTGGTGAGCGTAGTTACTCGATCGAGATCAGCGCGGGCAATCTGGCTTCGGCCGGCTCGTTTTTGACTGCGCGGTTGCAGCCCCGGCAGGTGGTGCTGATCACCGATGAGAACGTCGTCGAGCCCCACGCCACGCGCGTGGCCGATAGCCTGGCGAAGTCGCATATCGATGTTGATATCCTGACGATCGATCCGGGTGAGGCCGAAAAGAGCGTCGAATCGGCCGAAGGGTTGTGGAACAAACTGCTCGAAATTGGCGCCGATCGTCGCACGGTGGTCGTGGCCGTGGGCGGCGGCGTCGTCGGTGATCTGGCCGGATTTGTCGCTGCGACGTTCGCGCGCGGTTTATCGTTTGTACAAGTTCCAACCACATTGCTCGCGCAGGTCGATAGCTCGGTCGGCGGCAAGGTCGGCGTCAACCTGCCGGGCGCCAAGAACATGGTCGGCGCCTTCTGGCAGCCGCGCGGCGTGCTCATTGATACCGACACCCTGGCCACGCTGCCCGAGCGTGAGTATCTCTCCGGACTGGCCGAGGTTGTCAAATACGGCGTGATCCTCGACGCGGAGTTTTTCGATTATCTGGTCGCCCACGCGGCAGCGCTCCGGCAGCGCGACACGCCAGCGCTGGTTCATGTCATTGCCCGCAGTTGCGAGTTGAAAGCGCAGGTCGTGGCGGCTGACGAGCGCGAGGAGACGGGCGTTCGCGCAGTGCTCAACTACGGCCACACGTTTTGTCACGCCTTCGAAACGTTGACCGGTTACGGCACGCTGTTGCATGGCGAAGCGGTATCGATTGGCATGGCCTGCGCAGCACGGCTAGCGGAATCGATGGGCCGTGTTGACGCAGAATTCACGCGCCGGCAAAAAGAGCTGCTCGTCTCGCTCGGCCTGCCAGTGACGTCGCCCAAACTGTCTGGCGATGACGTGCTGGCCGTGATGGCCCGCGACAAAAAGACCGCGGCCGGCAAGCTGCGGTTCGTGCTGCCAACGCGGATGGGGCATGTCGAGCTGGTTGGCGGCGTAGACGAGAAGGCGGTCCTGGCGGCGCTGGAGGAGTAGCGCCGTTGCTCTTAGAACCGACGCGACGAATTGGCCATTCGAGCCAAAGCTAACTTTTGTGAAAGGTTAGTTGTCCGACAGCCTCCTTCCTGCGGAACTGCACGCCGTTGAATGCAAGAGATGGGCTGTCGCCTCGCACGAGCGTTTGTGGACCATCGAGCGCCCGCTGTGTAGACTGACACGTTAGCGCCGTAACGATTTCCACCGATTACGGCAAACCGTTCGTAAGCATCCAGGGCAAGACCATGGGCAGGACTTCCAATCGCTCGTCACTCGGTCGAGCGATATTCCGTTGGGCGAGCATTCAGGCGCTACTCTGCGCGCTGATTGGCGCCGGCCTCGCGCCCCTTGGTATCGCGGACGACAGTCCGGTTGTTCGCACCTGGACCAGCGCTGATGGCAAGTTCAGTACGCGCGGCGAACTTCTCGACCGCGACGATACCAGCATCAAGATCCGCAACGACGCGGGGCGCGAAGTCACGGTGCCACTATCTCGGCTTTGCAAAGAGGATCGGGCCTATTTGAAGGGACTCCCCAAACCGAGCGACAAGAAAAAGAAGCCACCCAAGAAAACGCCGGCGAAGAAATCTTCGACCGCTGCCGTGGACGAAACGGCCGCTGCCGACAAGCCACCGCTGGCCCCGTCGACAGAAATCAGCGAATGCCAGGACTATGAAGAATTCAAAGCCCGGATCAGTAAAGCGCTCGGCGAGAAGAAGTACGACCTGCTCGAAGCAACCCGTCGCGCGGTGATGAACGAAGGCCCCACGTTCACCAGCTACACGGTCCGGCCGAAGCTGGAAGTCTTTTACGGCGCGCTGTCCGCGCCGCCGATCGGTCCGCTGGGCGTCGCGATTCCTTACGACGAAGCAATCCTCGATTGGGTCAAGTCGAACCCTAAGAGCAAGACGCCGCTATTGGCGGCCGCGCAGCACGAAATCTCCGGCGCTTGGGCGGCGCGCGGCAATGGCGCCGGTTCGACCGTCACCGCGCAAGGCGCGCAGATCTTTGCCGAGAGGATCGATCGGGCCCGCGCTCTGCTGGCCAAGGCCAGTGATCTGGAAGGGGACGACCCGGATTTCTATCGATTGTTGTTCATCGTGGCGCGCGCGCAGTCTTGGGAGTGGAAATCGGCCGTGAGGTTTTACACGGAGCTGATGGAGAAGTGCCCGGACTATGCCCCGGCGCACATGCAGGTCGCCATGATGCTGATGCCGCGCTGGGGCGGTGAGCCGGGCCAGATGGAACAGCAGACCGCCGAGACGGCGGACAAGATCGGCGACGCCAAAGGGGACGAGATTTACGCGCAAGTGGTGGGGGATATGTTGTCGTACCACCGCAAAAAGATGTTCGACGAGACCCACTTCGACTACGAGCGAGCAATCCGCGGTTTCGACAGCATCCTCGCCCGACATCCAAACTCGAACCTGACGCTGCAGCAGGCCGGCTATCTTTCTGCGCTTAAAAACGACGTGCCGCGCGCCGGCAAATACTTCACAGAGCTTGCCAAGACAAAGACGGTCACCACGGCCAGGTTTTGGCAAAGCCCGCAGGAGCTGCAGTTGACCAGTCAGCGGTCAATCACTGCGCTGACGAAAGGACCGCACGGCCCGCTGATAGATCCCGCTCCGCAGCTCGTAGTCACCCCGCTGACGCCAACTGACCTGAACAAACCGCAAGTACCGAAACGCGAACCGCTGTCGCTGCTCCCTCCGGCTGAGCCGCTGCCAGCCGAGGGACGTTGGAAACCGCAGACGAAGCCGCTGGCGGTCAGAGCGGCGGGCGTGAGCGCGATTCGGTTTTTGCCACACAGCCGATTCCTGATTGCCGCTGCCAGCCTATCGCCGAACGCCAATGGCGAGCTGAGCGTCTGGGATTGTGAAAGTGGTTTTCGCAAACTGGTCGACCTCCGCGGCGGCGTTTTTCGGATCAATGCTCGTCAGATCACGACAGATTCACGCGGCGAGCGCGTGGAGATTCGCGGATTCGAACAGGGAGGCAGTGTCCAGTTCTGGTCGTTTACGGTCACGCCGGCCACAGGCAGTGAGTTGCCCACGCTGCAGCGCGTATCGCAGGGAGTGGGGCGCATGCAGTATCCGTTTTTTCAATTTACGCCGAGCGGCCAGTTTGCTCTGCAAGACGCTGGCTCCAGAGGCGCCAATCTTTTGATCGCTGAAAAAGCTGGCGTGCGAGATGGAGCGGCAGCCATGCTGCGTTGCGAGAACAGCCTTGCCGTTGCCGGCGCGTTCTCGACCGATAGCAAGGTCGCTGCCTGCGCTTTCGAAAACGGCAAGGTGCTGATCGCCCCGATCGAAAAACTGCTCGATCAGACTTACAAAACGGAGCCCATCGCCGTCTCAGACAATCCGCTATCGGATATTTGCTTTGCGAATGACAATAAGCTCGTTTGCTGCTGCGAGCCCAGCGGCCTGATCCATTTGGTCGATATCGAACAAAAAAGCGTCGTCGGCACGTTGCAAGCGCCGGGCGAGCTCAAGCAGATGGAGATCCACCCGCGCGGGCGATTACTGGCCACCGCCCATGGCGAGTCGGACTGCGTTTGCGTCTGGGATCTTGTCACTAGAAAAGAGCTGCAGCGCTTCACGGGCCACACCGGCGACGTCAACACGGTCAGCTTTGCCAGCAACGGCAAAGTGCTGGCCAGCGGTTCGCAAGACGGCACGATTCGCCTGTGGGATGTGCCGAAGCCGCAATGACGCCGCTATTTCCTGAAGATGACGAAGCGGCGGACCCACGCGCGGCGGACGACCACGCGACGGACCATAACGCGCAGTCTCGCGCTCCGGCGAGCGATGAATCGGAAGACGTCGCCAGTGCGCTTCGCCTGGCGATGACCCCCGGCATTGGCCCGCGTTTGACGGTCGCACTGCTTGAGCGCTTCGGCAGCGCAGCAGGCGTGTTGGCCGCGGCCCCTAGCGAGCTGCGCGCCGTGCAGGGCGTGGGCCCCAAGCTCAGCCAGGCGATCGGCCGTGTGGCCACCGCTGACGTGGAGGCCGAGATCGAGCTTTGCCGGCGCGAACGTGTGGCGATTCTCACGCCCGCTGGCGCCGGCTATCCGCGGATGCTGCGCGAGATTCACGATCCACCGCCGGTGTTGTTCGCCCGCGGTAGTATTACGTCGAAGGATTCGCTGGCGATCGCGATCGTCGGGTCTCGGCACGGCACGCAATATGGCTTGCAGCAGGCCGAGCGATTGGCCGGCAGCCTCGCCCGGGCTGGCTTCACGATTGTCAGCGGCTTGGCGCGCGGGATCGACGCCGCGGCGCATCGCGGCGCGCTGGCCGCCGGCGGTCGCACGATCGCCGTGCTGGGCAGCGGCGTCCTGTCGATCTATCCGCCGGAGCACGTCGAACTGGCAGCAGAAGTCGCGGCGGCCGGCGCCGTGATCAGTGAGTCACCGCCCCGCGCCCAACCCATGACCGGCGCGTTTCCGCAGAGGAATCGCCTGATTAGCGGATTGTCTCTCGGCGTCATTGTCGTAGAGGCCTCGAATCAATCCGGCGCGCTGATCACCGTTCGGCTGGCGATGGAGCAAGGGCGCGAAGTCTTTGCCGTGCCAGGCCGGGTGGATAACCGCATGGCGCACGGCTGCCACCGGCTGATTCGCGACGGCGCGAAACTGGTCGAAACGGCCGAGGACGTGCTCGAAGAACTGGGCCCACTCGTCGAAGCCACCAGCGCCGCCGAAGGCCCGGCAGTGCATCATCCGGCCGAACTGCTTCTCAACGAAATCGAACGGCAAGTGCTCGACGTGATTGGCTCGGAATCGACCACAGTCGACCACGTCGTCGCCGCCAGCGGGCTGCCAACGCCGCAAGTGCTGGCCACGCTCAGTGTGCTCGAAATGCGTAGACTGGTGCGGCGCGCGAGCGGGAACTCGATCGCGCGAGTGTGAGCTGTGCGCGGAGGGCAAGAAAAGCTTTTTGCCACCGAGGCCACAGAGGACACGGAGAGGTAAAGAGAGATTTATCGGCAGATTTCGTAGATGGCCACAGACTGTCAGACATACTAGCTCCGTACTGCGTCCACTTGCATCATCCTCCGCGTCTTTGCGCCTCGGCGGTTCATCTCCTTCTCGATCAAGGGACAAAGTGGTCGAACCGCGGAGGCGCGGCGAGTTAAGCATTAATCGGTGATTAAAAACGTCCTTTTTGCGAATGGCTCGCAAGTACTAAGACTGGCCGTTTTCTCGCCAGGATTGTCTCCCTCTTCCTCCTCAGTGTTCTCGGTGTCCTCGGTGGCAAAACTGGATTTCTCGCTTTGCTTGAAGTTGGAGGCCAACTTCTAGCTGAACTGGATGCCTGAAGAGCCTGTTAGGTAAGTAAATACCGCGAATTCCTGCCCGTTTGACCCTCTGCGGCTGCTGTGTTAATTTTTCTGGCTTACGCCACACCCGAGGTTCGCTCCTCCGCCGGCGCGGTTTTGGCCATTCGGGCGCCCGCGTGGGGCCGGCGCCTTGCCGCGCGTCCTGCGCGGCGCGTGCTGGATATGGCTGGCAAAGTTGAGCACTTACAAGCAGGTTAGTTTTCCATGGCACATGAAGTTACTTTGATCACTGGCGACGGCACCGGACCAGACCTGGCAGAAGCGGCCCGCAAATGCGTGGACGCCACCGGCGTAAAAATCAACTGGGACGTGCAAGAAGCCGGCGTCGACGTCATGGAGAAGACCGGCAACCCGCTGCCAGACGCAGTCATGGAAAGCGTCCGCCGCACCAAGTGCGCGCTGAAGGCGCCGATCACCACGCCGGTCGGCACCGGCTTCCGCAGCATCAACGTCTATCTCCGCCAGGAGTTCGGCCTCTACGCCTGCGAGCGGCCCTGTAAGCAGTACAAGGGCGTGCGGAGCTACTTCGACAAGACCAAGATCGACCTCGCCATCATCCGCGAGAACACCGAGAGCCTTTACGCCGGCATCGAGTTCGAGCGCGGCAAGCCGGAGACCGCCGCCTTCGTCGAGTGGGTGAACGCCAACAGCAAGGCGAGCAAGATCAAGACCGGCAAGGACGAGACCGGCATCACGATCAAGAGCATCAGCGAGAGCGGCAGCCGCCGGATCGTGAAGCATGCCTTCGACTATGCCGTGAAGCATGGCCGGAAGAAGGTCACCGCCGTGCACAAGGCGAACATC
>Ga0070665_100001186_pt1 | contig 31830 bp, 28 predicted proteins | sample KBSS13metaG_FD_65862 | JGI IMG/M metagenome (GOLD analysis project Ga0070665, IMG submission 65862) | Switchgrass rhizosphere microbial communities from Kellogg Biological Station, Michigan, USA - KBS S1-3 metaG | ecosystem: Host-associated > Plants > Roots > Rhizosphere > Soil ... | reverse complement strand
TGCGGCAGCCAGCCCAGCATAGTCTTTGCCCGGTTGCTGTCCAGCAACAGCAGTTTCGCTTCATGCGGTGCCCCTTCCAGTGCCATATCTTTATAGTTACCACGACCGTAACTATCCAGGAATACGCTTGTCAGTTCTTCTACCGTCAGCATATCCTCTGGTGTAGGGCCAAAATTAAATGCACAACTATATCGCACAGGGTCTTCACTCATTTTGGCCGCCAGCAATAGGTAGGCCCCCACAGGTTCCAGCACATGTTGCCAGGGACGTATAGATTTCGGATTACGCAATCCTACTACTTCATCAAACTCCAGCGAGCGCACTATATCCGGTACTATACGGTCTTCAGAAAAATCGCCACCACCTATCACATTACCTGCCCGCACTGAGGCCACCGCCTTCTCATGGTTACTATAGTCCTCAGGATTAAAGAACGAACGCCTATAAGATTCTACGACTATCTCAGCTGCAGCTTTACTTGCCGAGTATGGGTCATGCCCACCCAGCTTGTCGTCTTCTTTGAAAGGCGTACCCCTTTCAGGGTTTTCATACACCTTATCAGTTGTTATCATTAGCGCCACACAAGGCGTAGGTAGTTGCCTTATTGCTTCCAGCACATGCACGGTACCTTGCGTGTTAGTCATAAAAGTATCAGCAGGGTGTGCATAACTGCGACGCACCAAGGCCTGTGCCGCCATATGAAATACGAAATGCGGCTCAAAAGCCACAAGTTCTTCACGTAGCCTGTCTGCTTCCTTTAAATCACCAATTATAGAATCGGCACACAGCTTGTCGCCTTCTATCTGCACGTACAGGTCACTGTTTTTTTCAGGTGCTAATGAATATCCCTTTACCTCAGCACCGAGCCATTGCAGTATCTGCAGCATCCATGCCCCTTTAAAGCCTGTATGGCCGGTAAGAAACACACGTTTGCCATTAAATATCGAGTATAAATAATCTGCTGTTACCACTTTTTCCATAAAGGTTCAGTTTGCCAAAGTTGTTCCAGTTCTTCCTTATCGCGCAGGGTATCCATGCACTTCCAGAATTTGTGATGCCTATAGGCGGCTATTTGCCTGTCAGCGGCCAGATCGTCCATAGGTTTGCGTTCCCACATTATGTCATCCGCATTTATCGGCAGGTAGTCGGCTATTCCCGGTTCAATTATAAAGAAGCCTCCATTTATCCACGTGCCGCTGTCTTCCGGCTTTTCTTCAAAACTATCTATTGTGCCGTCATCTTCCATTTTTATCACACCAAACCTGCTGGTAGCCTGTATGGCAGTCATAGTGCATATTTTACCGCTCGCTTTGTGAAATTTCAACAGCTCATCCAGATTTACATCACATACCCCATCACCGTATGTCAGCATAAAAGGCTCGTTACCTATGTATGGCAGCACCCTTTTCAGTCGGCCGGCCGTCATAGTATCAAGGCCGGTATCTATTAATGATACCTTAAAAGGCTCAGCAAAATTATTGTGTACCTGTAGTGTATTGCTCGACAGGTCCACTGTTATGTCGGCATTATGCAGGAAGTAATTGGCAAAATATTCCTTTATCATCCAGCCTTTATAGCCCAGGCATATTATAAACTCAGTATGGCCATAAGCAGCATATATCTTCATTATATGCCACAGGATAGGTTTACCACCTATCTCTATCATAGGTTTTGGCCTCAGGGATGACTCCTCTGATATGCGTGTGCCGCGTCCGCCGGCAAAAATGACAATCTTCATTCAGGAGTATGTTTTTATTAATACTATAGGCAACAAAAATAACAGAACTAACGGAGATGCAAAGGAATTATACAGTTAATTAAGGTTATCATAAAAGTGAAAGTAGCGCATATAATGCATTAGCTCACCAGACCACCCTACTTATTGATTGTATAATTACCCGGTATGCTGAAAGGATAGTCCTGTTCCACATCAAAGTCGGCTTTATTAAAGCTCATATCCAACATGTATTCCTGTCCATTGTTCTGTATATGCACAGTCCTGTCTTCAGAGAATTTACGCCCGTCTACATTGCTGTAATTATCATATTGGCTTATGCCTTGGGGGCCATTCATATTGCGGGTATGCATCTGGCCGCTGCGCATAGTGCTATCCGGCTTATTGTAGGTTATCTGCTGCACATAGTTATTATCCTCTACCTGCATAGTCAATGCATTGCCAATATCAGCAGCATCAGTTATATGCCCTGAGCGTACTAAGGCATTCCCAATTACAAAGTTCTCGAGTATAGAGAAGTCAACAGGTACAGGTAATAACTTTACGGCCTGACTCATGGGCATTATAGTAGCTTCCCTGTTCAGGTAGTTAATCATCTTAATGGTATCGGGGGTAATATATACGCGGGCCACCTGTACAATACCTTCAAGCGCTGTAATGTTTACCCACATAATACTGTCTTTCTTAATGCGGAAATGAGCAGTGAACTCCTGCTTCATGGCAGGGCCTTCGTAGTGCATCTTGGCCTTACCGGAAAAAGTCCTGTAGTTAGCCTCCCTGGCCCACAAAGAGCTGAGGGCCTCAATGAGATGCTGCTTCTCCGGGGTTATAACCGGCGTGTGTACGACAGGTTTTGTAGTAGTATCTGAAAGTACTTTCTTCAAAACTTCTTTCTTACCTTTTTTCTTAAAGCTCCCTATCCTGAAGGTTTTACAAGCTGAAACATTAACCATTAATGCCAATGTAAGCATGCCTATAATCCAATATTTATTCATATAACTTCCTCTCTTGTATTTGTTTATCTATCTGCGGATTCTCACTGCCCTTTTCCTTCGCTTTCTGCCAGAGCTGCACCGCTTTATCTATTTCATTCAACTTATAGTATACGGCCCCCAGGTGCTCATAAAGTGCAGCATCTGCATTAGCGCCATCCATGTCTATTGCTTTTTGTATGTATTCTTTAGCATTGGTATACTTACCTTCTTTATACAGTATCCAGCCATAGGTATCCATATAGGTAGAAGTACCGGGCTGCAACTGCAGGGACCTGGCAGACATCTTCTCAGCCTCTGTAAGGCGCACATTTCTTTCGGACAGGTAATATGCATAATTATTAAGCACCATAGCATTGTTTGGTGTAAGCTTCAGGGCGTGCTCAAATGCAGAGTCTGAAAGTATAGGCTGCTTAGTAGTATTATATATATCGCCCAGTACGGAATACATCTGTGCAAGCAATGCTGTATCGTCCTCAGGCTGCAGATCTACCGCACGATTTATAGACGTTGCCGCCTCAGCATACTTACCTTTATTCATTAAGCCTACCCCGTACAAATAATGCACCATGGCTTGATTAGGGAACAGGCGCATGGCCTTTTGTCCGTAATAAATAAGAGTATCAGCGCCTTTTTTATCTGCATATAAACTTAGCAACCGCTGCCACAAATAGAAGCGTGAGGGATCAAGCGCTATGGATTTTTTATACTGTTCGGCAGCTTTTTCATAATCATTATTGAGCACCAGTATTTCACCATACATAGCCAATACCTGGGCATTGTCTTTATGTTGCGCCAAAAGCTGCTCTACTAACGCAAGACCTTGTTTTTTCTTGGATTCATCATTACCCAAACTTTGCAAATAAGGCAGCAATATGCCTAATTGGGTTTCCGCATCGAGCCCCTTATTTGTAATAGCTTTCTTTACATACTCCTCATAACGTACCGTATCTTTTACCCTTATGTAATGCTGTGCAAGACCTAGTTGTATAGAAGGGTCGTTAGGCAGTGACAGCAATGCCTGCTGGTAAAGCTTTAGCGCCTTATCATGTTCTTTATTATTATCATATAGCTCACCAAGCAGTATGTAATATTTACCTTGAGTAGGATCTAATGCTATGAGCTGGTTTATCACTTTTGCAGTACTGTCCAGCTTATTCATTTTCACGAATATCTGTTCCTTGTGTATCAGAAGATCTTCATCAGTCCCAGTTTTTTCTATCGCTTTATTCAGCAGACTAAGTGCTTCCTCATATTTACCGGCCCGCTGATATTGCATAGCCGCAGCAGTAAGATAATCGCTGTTCCTATCGTTCTTTTCAGCAATTTCTTTGTATAGCACTGCTGCCTCCTCATACTTACTTCTATCCGCCAGCACACTAGCCAGCACTTCTTTATACCATATATTAGCGGTATCAAGCGTTGCCGCTTTCTTCATGTAGTACTCCGCACTATCGGCCTTGCTTTGCTTCATTGCTATCTTAGCAAGCTCAAAGTAAGCTGCAGCTTCTTGCGGTTTTACCTTTAGGAACTCAGTAAACAGATATTGAGCGCTCTTATCATTGCCCAGCATCGCTGCCTTTGCAGCATCGTAATACAAGTCATCAGGTGGCTCAGTATCTGCGCTGGCAGTCATAGTCATAGACTGCTGTGCTACTGCAGGAGCTATAAACGCCAACAAAAACAGAAGGAATAATATATATGAAGCAGCTTTTCTACTCAATAAAATCATGATTGTGTTGAAAAATCTCCCAGACTTAGTTCACGGGGCTTTTCACTGTAATTTACATTTTTCCCTAATAAAGAATTTTCCAACTGCATATTTTTAACAATACTATCCGCTTGTATTATAGTATTGGTCACCCTTGAGTCAATTACCTGTGCTCCTGCTTCCAGCGACACATAGGGGCCTACTACAGAATTCTTAACCACTACATTTGCGCCCAGATAGCAAGGCGCAATAATTACAGAGTTTTCAAGCTTTGCGGATGCAGACACCAGTTGTTCGCTGTTTTGTTTTATATCCAATATGCGTTGGTTGGTATATACGGTAGCATCTTTATTACCACAGTCCAGCCATTCTTCTACCTGGTCGGTATAGAATTTTACGCCTTTCTTTAGCATGTGGTCCATGGCATCGGTAATCTGGTATTCACCTTTCAGCATTATATTCTCATCTATCAGGCGCTGTAGCTCTTTCTTTAGATTTTCGCCGTCTTTAAAGTAGTACACTCCTATAATAGCGAGATCGGATACAAATTCCTTTGGTTTTTCTACAAAAGCTTCTATTTCGTTTGCGGCATTGAGCTTTACCACACCAAAGGCAGTAGGATCCTCTACTTTCTGTGTCCACACTATAGCGTCTTTGTTCTTATCAATGCTGAAAGTCGCTTTAAATAAGGTATCAGCAAAGGCAATGAACACATTGCCCTTCAGGCTATCCGCGGCACAGAGTATAGCGTGGGCTGTACCCTTCGGCTCTTCCTGATAGCATATCTTTCCTTTGGCACCTAGTGCTTCGGCCACTTTGCACAAATGCGCTTCTACTTCTTTACCGAAGGTAGGCGCTATAATAAATGCTATCTCTTCCACCTTTTCGTTACTGGTGGCTATAATGTCTTCTACTAAACGCTGTACTATAGGCTTGCCTGCAATGGGAAGAAGGGGCTTTGCAGTGGTAAGTGTATGCGGGCGCATACGCTTGCCCATACCTGCCATTGGAATAATAATGTTCATGAATGCTATGTTTATCTTATGAGTTTAATTATCAATTAATGTACACCTGAATGCCCGAAGCCGCCGTCTCCCCGCTCTGTGCTTTCCAGTTCCTGCATTTCCTGCCAGGCCACTATCTCGTACTTCGCTACTATCATCTGGGCTATACGCTCGCCGTCATTTATCAACTGAGCTTCTGTGGATAGGTTTATTACAGGCACCATTACTTCGCCACGATAGTCACAATCGATAGTACCAGGAGTATTTACTAAAGTCAGGCCACGCTTGATAGCCAGCCCGCTGCGGGGCCTTACCTGAGCTTCGTAGCCATATGGTAATGCTATAAAAACACCTGTGGGTATTAACCTCCGCTCCATAGGCTGTAATAATATAGGCTCCTTTAGCCAGGCGCGTATATCCATACCCGAGGCACCACTTGTCTGGTAAGCCGGCAAGGGGTGTGGAGATTTGTTTACTATATGAACTTGTACAGGCTCCATTGTGGGCGCAAAGGTAATGAAGGGAAAGGGATTTCCCGACAAGACAAGATTACATACGGCTTATTTTCCATAAGTTTCAGTTGCCGGATGAAATGTCCCATTTGGGAGATTTTTTGTTTTGGGAGGTTCCGGATAACCAATTGGACTGAAAGCATTACAAGCAATGAGTTATGATGATTTTATCAAAAGTGACATTGCTACCCAAAAACTACCCAAAATGTTACAAAATGTCGCATTTAAAAAAGTGTAAAGTAAAAGTTTGCAATAGATAAACAGAACTTTTAGAATGGGTTTATAGTATATCAAAGAGCTTGATGCATTACGCTTTGCAGCAACATAGCTGCTTTGGCAAGATAGTATTATTAACAAGGGGTTTCCAAAAAAAGATATGCACATTTGAACCGGATTCAAATGTGCATAGAATGTATGTGTAACAAGATTAACGCTGTATTGCAAACTTCAAATGATACGTCTGATCGCCTGAAGTGATTTGTAAAGTATAGATACCTGCAGACAAATTTTTCGATAACCCGAGTTGTGTATTGATCCTTCCATTATTTACCGGTGCTGTAGTGCTATAAACAAGCTGACCAGTTATGTTGACAATGGTAATAGTAGCCTTATTGGCTGTAAGTCCGGCAATATTGCCAACAATACTAAAACTGCCGTTATTGGGACTAGGATACAGCTTAATAGCCTGTGCATTCCCCGTCAATTCATCAACTGCAAGCACCACTGCGGATGCAGAAGCTGTATCAGGATTTACACAAGGAGCGCTGCTATGTACTAATACTTTTATTACGTCAGCCGGAGTAACCGTATTTGTGACATACACATTAGATGTAGCGCCGGGAATTAATGTCCCATTTTCGAACCATTCAAATACAGGAAGCAGGCCGCCTTTGGTAACGGTGGCCGTATAAGTAACTGTGGTGCCCGGGAAAACACCTGTATTGGGTGAGGCGGTTAATGAAACAAATGGAGTAAATGGAGTTGACCTTACTGTAACGGTTACTGTATCTTTATTACCACATAACATAGCATCTGCCTGCACTGTGTAAGTAGTAGTAACTGTCGGCTTAGCCACTGTAAAATTGCATGCAGTGCAGCTTAAAGAAGATACAGAAGAACCGCCAGGCAATACATTCCATATGAAATTTTTCCCGCCGACAGCTGCCAGTATCACCGAATCACCCACACAAAGAGCATTCGTATCATTTACAATAGTGGTAACAGGAGCAATGGAAATTGGAATTACAAATGTATTGGGAACTGAAATAGGCCCATTGCAGGAAGAATCTCTCACTGTAACAAGCAACGAGTGCATGCCCGTATCCCAAAAGTCGGGAGTCCAGGCAAAGCAACCATGAACCGAATCCATACCTATATTAGTATAGGAAACTGCACCACCGAAGAGCGCCGCATTATCTGTAACGAGCAACCTGGCTGAAGTATCTGCCCCCTTGACGTCAAAACAAAAATTCAAAGAACTTTTAGCACAGGTGTGAAAAACAGTATCCTGCACATTAGCAGATATAGTAGCCGGCTGGATGGTGCAACTACCAACAAATACGACCATATCGCGCGTTACCCGACCTATACTTTGCCAAGAACCATGGATATATCTATACTCTGTAATTCTTTCAGCCAGCGAATATTCACCTACACCACTGGCCGTAAAAGTTACCTGGCCTTTATGGTGATCCGTAACAAATGTACCGCTGCAAGCCAGTGGATTAGATGGCAGGCTATACCCCGTAAGATAAGTTTCAGCAGCTGCAGGACCACAATCGGAACCTGAAGTGAGCGGGGTAACAGATTCGAAATACAGTGAATCACCATTAATATCCATTGGGCCAGTTGAATACGTATAGGGGACTCCCATACACACCCAAATAACGGGCTTAAGGGCAAAAAAGGCTGATGAATTGCCTTGTGCGAGTTCATTATTCAATGTTGCCTGGACATATAGATTATCTGCTGTAATATTTTTAATGGCTCCATTTCTTGCCGATTCAGTATGGGCAAAAACCCATTCGTTGCAGCGAACCGGCAATGTAATATCTTTTGCGTACCACCATTCCTGGAAACCCGGTATTGTGCCACCATGACACGCATCAGGATATGCCGGACAGTTTGTCCATAGATCCGTTCCATTTGGCAAGCCACCATGGATAGTGGTTACTTTTTTAAGAAAAGTAGTATGTGCAATACCATCACAAGTGTTGTAATAGCATAACGACGTGCTATCTGCTACAGTAATACCTGAACAATCACGGTAAAAATGGTAGATAATTGTATAGGTAGAATCGCTTTTCCAAACATATGTGAGCTCTGCTCCTGCGGCATGGGAAGCGTTGGATTGGAACGGGAAAGCAATACAACATGTGAAGCAAACAACAATAAATTGAATTAACTTTTTCATATGAGATAAGTTATGATGAACAATATTATTTCTGAAGGGTGAAAGAAATGCTTTTGGATGTATCGCCGCTTCGGATATACAGTGTATATCTGCCGGCTGGCATGTTGTTCTTTAGCGTGATATGTTTGTTGATTTTTCCATTGTTAACAGCAGCCGTTTCTTTGTAAACAGATCGCCCGGCGACATCTATTATTTCAATCGAGGCCTCCTTGCTTGAAGAATTATCTATATAGCCTGAAACTGTAAAGTTGCCTTCGTTAGGATTGGGATAGAGCCAAAGTGTTTTATCGCTATTTGATATGCTATTAACAAACGTTCTTTCAGGTAAAAGACGAATGAAGGCGGTATCTGTATAGGGGTATGCACAAGTTGCGTTGCTTTTCACAACGACACTTACAATGTCTGTATCTGTAAGAGGGTCGGTGCATATATAATCGTAAAATTCTGCCAATGTCTGAGCATTGCCGTCAACATACCATTGATAAGCAGGCTTAGTACCCACATTTGTGGCGGTGGAAATAAAGACATATTCAGCACCCATACTTACCACATGATCTGGCGTTGCAGTGATAGAGATTGATGGGACAACCGCAGGCTTTACGTGTACCGTTATAGTGTCGCGTGATCTACACCCCGCTAGGCCGCTAGCATTTACCGTGTAACTGGTGGTTACGATAGGTCGTGCAACTGTTGTTTTGCAAGAAGTGCAGCTTAAAGTGCTAAGAGGTGATCCACCAGCTACTACATCCCATGCAAATCCGCTACCTCCAACTGCAGTTAAAGACACTGAATCGGCAGGGCAAATACGAGCAGTGTCATAATGTATTGCAGGACGCGGTATTATATATACCGGCACTACAAAAGTGACCGGAACCGGAGGATAAGATGGGCCGCGACAGGAAGAATCTTTAGTAGTAAACAGGAAAAGTTTTAAGCCTGAATCTGCTGCGGAACTTGTCCATTCTGCAAAGCCAGAAACAGAATCAGTAAAAGTGTGGGTATAGGTAACAGTATCGCCAAGAACTATGTGATTGTCCGTTGTGACAAGCTCTACCCCAGTATCTGAAGATTTAATATTGAAATGAAACCCAAAAGGAACATTAGCGCAGGCGTAATAAACATTGCCTCTTTTTGAAAGGCCGTAGGTAGTTGAATCAATTAACTGAAAATCAGGTGTAGTGCTGTTACAACCTAATACCACCACCTGAATGTCGCGCATAACCGAGCCAATTTTTGTCCAAGAGCCACTGATATTTCTATATTCCGAGACCTTTACAGTAAGGATATACGCTCCAGTTAAAGTAGGTGTAAAGGACATTTTACCAGTAGTATTATTAAAAGTAAAAGTACTATCGCAAGCAAGTGGGTTCTTAAACAAATCATAACCCGTCAAATAAGTTTCATTATACGGGGTATCGCAATCAGCATTTGCAGTCATCGGTGTAATACACTCAAAATATAGCGAATCTCCATCGTTATCTATCGGTCCATTAGAATATGAATAAGGAATATTGTCGCATACATACGGTACGGGCTTAACGGTAAAGTAAGGTGAGGAATTACCCTGAGCTACCTTATTATTGAGCGTAGCTGAAACATATAAGTAATCTGCGGTGATATTTTTTATTGCTGCATTCCGTTGATACTCGGAATGAGAAAAAATCCACTGGTCGCAGCGTGATGGTAAGGTGACATCACCTGAATACCACCATTCTTCGTAGCCAGGTACAGTTCCTCCATTACATACTGTAGGATAGGAAGGACACCCTACCAAAATCTGAGAACCATTGGGCCGCCCAGCATCAATATATGTAGTTTTTGCTAAGTGAATAATTCCGCTAGAGTAATCGCAAGTATTCCGATAGCATATGGTTATGTCGGCGGGGGTTGGCACTCCAACACAATCTCTGTAAAAATGATAAATAATTGTATAGGTAGAATCACTTTTCCAAACATAGGTAAGTTCGGCGCCGGCGGCATGAGTTGCTTTTGCAACAGGAGAAAAAATAAAGAACAGAGCTACGCTAAGCAGCAGCGGATGAATAAGGTTTTTCATTTGGGGGTATAATTGACATGCAAGATATAAAACATATACACATTTAAAAATAATTCAGGCCAATTCATGCTAACTTTCGTTTATTAAGAGCATAAAATATTTACTATGAAAACAATTGCATTCGCTTTATTCTTTATATCGATATTCTTCTCCCAGGTATTACATGCACAGCAAAACGTATTTTCGGACTCAGCACAGGTCCTTAATGAAGCAAGGATAAGAACTAACCAGCATGGAATGAAGGTGTTAGGTGCCTGGGGAATAATAAATATAGCTGCAGGCGGAATAGGTTATTTCACTGCAAAGGATGAAGAATGGAAAGCGTTTCATGAAATGAATGCAATATGGGGCGTGGTAAATACGGGCATAGCGGTAATGGGCTATGCAGGCAGCCGAAAAGAACTGCTGGAAAAGCTAAGCTGCAGCAAGCTATTGCAGCGCTACGAGGGCACAAAAAGGCTCTACCTGATAAATGAGGGACTGGATGTGCTATACATGGGGACCGGTGCCCTGCTATGGCTACACGGCGACAATACCAGCCATAGCCCGGCTATGTGGCGGGGTTTTGGTAAATCGCTAGTGCTGCAGGGAGCATTTCTTTTTGTCTTTGACAATGTGATGTTTGCCTCTCACCAGAAAAGAAACAGTAAATGGTACCAACTGCTGCAAGGCGTATGTGTGACCAATAATGGACTGGGGCTTAACTATACCTTCTAAATCTCGTTTATCAGCATATTATCTATAAGCCTTATCCTGCCTATTCTGGCAGCTATGAGGGCTACCATTGGCCTGGCGGCATCGTACTCATCTAATAATTTGAGATTATGGGCATCGGCAAGAGCTACATATTCTGGCTCAAAGCCTTTTTCCTTTAGTAAGTCCAGGCATTCTTTCTTTACTATTTCAAACTTATCTGTCGCTGATTTGCCCTGAATAGATATAAGGCACTGATAAATAAGGCCGGCCAGCGCACGCTGCGGCTCTGTGAGACGGCGGTTGCGGGAACTCATGGCCAGGCCATCTGCTTCTCTTTGCGTAGGACAAATAACCATACGTACCTTTTTATCCAGATCCATCTGTCTTAGTAACTCCGTCACTACCATACATTGCTGGTAGTCTTTCTGACCCATGTATAGGTATTCAGGATGCACAATCTCCAGCAGGCGGCCCACTATCTGCCCTACCCCCTTGAAATGCCCTGGCCTTTTGGCGCCTTCAAGTATAGTATCCAGGTAGCCAAAATCATAGGTTTTCTGCCCGGTAACGCCCATCGGGTACATTTCATCGACCGATGGCAATAACAAGGCATCACAACCTGCTTCTATAAGCATTGCAATATCGCCATCTACAGAGCTTGGGTACTTTTCAAAATCGTCTTTATCGTTAAACTGGGTAGGATTTACGAAAATGCTGCATACAGCCAAAGTATTATCCGCCTTCGCTTTTGCTATTAAAGACAGGTGTCCCGTATGCAGCGCACCCATAGTGGGAACTAAGCCTATAGGGCGTCCTATACCGTGCTGCAGCGAGAGATAAACCTGCAAATCTGCTACCTTCTTGAAGATGACCATCAGGCTATTTTGAGCAAAAAACCTGCAAAGTAAAATTTGGAATTAATATTTTCGTAATTTTGCAGACAATTTTTACACAAGTATATACATTTTCATTTTTTCAATCTAATACAACGGCATGTCTGCAGACACTAAAAAACGTGTTTTAATTGTAGCGAACGAGCTTTCACCTTACATAGAATTCACGGATTTTGCCCAGATATTAAACAAACTGGCCATTAAGACATTTGATGCAGGGTTGGAAGTGCGCGTAATCATGCCTCGTTTCGGCCTGATTAATGAACGCCGCCACCGCCTTCACGAGGTAGTGCGCCTATCCGGCATCAATGTAATTATTGATAAAGACGACTATCCCCTTATCATTAAAGTAGCATCACTGCCCAGCGCCCGCCTGCAGGTGTACTTCATGGATAATGAAGATTACTTTAAGCGCAAAGCTGTTTTCCGCGATGACCAGGATCAATTCTTCGACGATAATGCAGAACGCATGATATTTTTCTGCAAAAGCGCCCTGGAAACAGTTAAAAAATTTGGATGGCCACCACATGTGGTGCACTGCCATGGCTGGATGACCTCTCTTTTACCATTGTATCTTAAAACTGCATATAAGAAAGAACCTGTATTTAACTATTCCAAAGTTATCTATACCGCACAGCCGGACCAGTTTACAGAAAAGCTCAGTCCAAATTTTATTCAAAAAGCCCTTATCAATAATGAAATAAAAGAGAAGGATTTTGAGTTTTACAAGGACGGCTCTAATACAGCACTAACTATGGGGGCAAGCAAGGCTGCCGACGTGGTAGTATTTGGCGCCGACAATGTGGACAAAAAGCTGGCAGACGAAATAAAACCCAGCAGGTACAAGAAAGTTTTGAAATATGAGGATAGCTGGAAGGAGGATATAACACCTCTTCTGGACCTGTATAAAAGCTTAACAGAGTCTTAGTATTTCTTTTATAACATTCGCAGTAAAATTTGCACAATTGAAACAACAATTCAGACTGATATCAGCCTTTATAATAGCTGCTGTAACTATATTTTCCCAAACCGGCTGTAAAGAACATACGCTGATAGATGCCAAGGTTGCGCCAAATATTGATAATATACACGTATTTCAAACAGATACATTTACCATACTAACCAAAAGTATATTTGATGGCGATGTAATAACAAGCACCAGTATAACCGGGTTACCAATATATCATGGTCTGGGTTCAATAAATGGTACTGATGCATATTTCGGCAATACCAATGCAGGGATTTATATGCAGGTAATACCTGAAACATTAACACCTACTTTTTTCAGTACAGACAATGTAGATTCTGCTATTTTAATTTTACCATACACAGGTTATACATACGGGGATAGCACATCCTCTGCTACTCCACAGTCATTTAATGTTTATAAGATAACAGATCCTTTCTACACGGATTCTACCTACTATGCTACACAAAGTCTTGCTTATGACCCGAGCACTATATATGGCACTGCATCTAATGTAAACTTTAAAACGATAACTGATTCCACCTTTATGGATGGGCGTCTCAGGGGGCCTATGCTGCGCATAAAACTCAATATAAACAGCGGATCCTCATTATATACTGACCTGAGCAATGCTAATAATACAACAGATGTAACAACATTTCTAAGCACCTTTAAAGGTGTTTATATTGAACATAGTGATACCTTTCAAGCTAATACCAAATCAATACCTTACTTTCAGCTGGATGGTGTAGATACTTATTCCCGTGCCGGCATACTGGTATATCACCACAATGCGTCAACCACAGGGGAACAGATATTCCAATACTATTTCGATATTCAGACCTGCGCACACTATAATAAGATAACAAGGAATTATTCTGGTACTCCTGCCCAAAGTCTATTTACATCGAACCAGAAGAATGACAGCCTTGTAGTGGCACAAAACCAACCAGGCGCTGCCATAGATGTACAAATTCCGTTTCTTGGAAATGCATTTGACGCTGCCAATAAGTTTAAATTTATTATCAACAACGCACAGTTAATCATTACACAGGTCAACTCTTATGTATCTCCAATATATGGGCCACCTGTTAAACTGTATGCTACGGGAGTAGGTGGCAGCAATAACGACTCATTATATTCCATATCGGACAGATATCCTATAACCAGCCTTTACCCACTGCAATTTCTTGATGGTTATGCTAAGCAGACTACAGTAGGCGGCGTAACAACTACGCGCTATACTATAAACATGCCTCGCGAAGTGATGGAAAGCATAGCAAGGAAAAGAGTGCTACATTTAAGACTGAATGGTACGCAAGACTATCCCGGAGCAACAAGACTGGTAGCCGGTGGCGGCAGCTATTCCGACCCTAACTACAGGATTAAATTAAACATCGTTTACACAAAGATTCCATAAAACTCAACCATAAAACCAACTACTTATGTGTGGTATTGTAGGTTATATAGGCAAAAAAGAAGCCTTCCCGATTCTCATAAAGGGCCTCAAAAGACTTGAATACCGTGGCTATGACAGTGCCGGCATTGCATTGCTGAATAGCCACCTGAATGTATATAAAAAAGCAGGTAAGGTAAGTGAACTGGAAAAATATACAGACGATAAACCGGTAGATGCAACTATAGGAATAGGACATACACGCTGGGCCACGCACGGCGAACCGAATGACAGAAATGCACATCCGCATTTGTCGCAATCGGGGGAGCTGGCAATAATACATAATGGCATTATTGAGAACTATGCTGTACTGAAAGAAGAACTGCAGAAAAGAGGGTATACTTTTCAGTCAGATACCGATACGGAAGTATTGGTGAACCTGATAGAAGAAATAAAAAAACAGGAAAAAACAACTATTGATGAAGCAGTGCGCATAGCGCTGAATGAAGTGGTGGGCGCTTACGCGATAGTAGTGATAGATAAAAGTAACCCAGACGTACTGGTAGCTGCACGTAAGGGCAGTCCGCTGGTATTAGGTATTGGCGAAGATGAATTTTACATAGCATCTGATGCATCGCCAATTATAGAATATACTAAGAACGTTATATACCTGGATGACCAGGAGTATGCTGTTGTAAACCGAAATGGACATTATACTATTAAGACCTTAGGCAACATTGAAAAATCTCACGCGATACAGAAGCTGGAGATGAGCCTGGAGAAGATAGAGAAAGGTGGCTTTGAACACTTCATGCTGAAGGAGATATATGAACAGCCAAATGTAATAGCAGATTCCCTGCGTGGCCGTATGAATGCACAACAGGGCTGGATAAAGCTGGGTGGACTGAGTGAATATATAAACCGTATAGATAAAGCAAAACGTTTTATAATAACCGCCTGTGGCACCTCATGGCACTCCGGCCTGATAGGCGAATACCTGATAGAAGACCTGGCACGTGTGCCTGTGGAAGTGGAATACGCCTCGGAGTTCCGTTATCGTAATCCTATTATCAACGAGACAGATGTAGTAATAGCTATATCTCAATCGGGTGAAACGGCAGATACGTTAGCCGCGATAGAGCTGGCCAAGGACCGCCAGGCGCTGATATATGGCATATGTAATGTGATAGGCTCCTCTATAGCCCGTACTGCACATGCAGGCTCTTATACGCATGCAGGCCCTGAAATAGGTGTAGCTTCTACTAAAGCTTTTTCTACGCAGATATCTATACTTACGCTTATAGCATTGCAGATAGCAATGGAAAAAGGAACTGTATCTACATCCAAGATACGCGAGATACTGTATGAGCTGGAAAACATACCAAAGAAGATAGAAGAAACATTAAAACTTGACGACAAGATAAAGGAACTTGCTGCCATCTATAAAGATGCTACCAACTTCCTTTACCTGGGTCGTGGCTATAACTTCCCTGTAGCGCTGGAAGGTGCATTGAAGCTAAAGGAAATCTCTTATATACACGCTGAAGGCTACCCTGCTGCTGAAATGAAGCATGGCCCTATAGCGCTGATAGATGAAGAAATGCCTGTGGTATTCCTGGCTACGAACCAGAGTGCCTATGAGAAAATAGTATCTAATGTACAGGAAGTAAAGGCACGTAAAGGAAAGATCATAGCTGTAGTAAACAAAGGCGATAAGATAATAAGCGCACTCGCAGACCATGTGATAGAAGTACCGGAAACAGAAGAAATTCTTTCCCCGCTTATCACTATTGTTCCATTACAATTATTGGCATATCATATAGCCATATTGCGTGGCTGTAATGTAGACCAACCAAGAAATCTTGCGAAATCTGTAACAGTAGAATAAAAACATTTAATCATTATCTTTAGCCCCTAAAATAAAAAAAACAATAAATTTTATATGCCATATCTGTTCACCTCAGAATCAGTATCAGAAGGACATCCGGATAAAGTAGCAGACCAAATTTCCGATGCATTAGTAGATAATTTCCTTGCGTGGGACCCGCAATCTAAAATAGCTTGTGAAACATTGGTAACAACCGGACAGGTAGTACTGGCAGGAGAGGTAAAATCTAATACATACATAGACGTACAAACTATAGCGCGTGAAGTAATAGCTAAAATAGGCTACACGAAAAGTGAATACATGTTTGAAGCAAACTCATGCGGCGTGCTTTCTGCCATACATGAACAAAGCGCTGATATAAACCAGGGCGTAGAAAGGAAGAAAAAAGAAGAACAAGGTGCCGGCGACCAGGGTATGATGTTTGGCTATGCTACTAACGAAACAGACAATTACATGCCATTAGCACTTGATATGGCGCACCTGTTATTACGTGAGTTATCAGCCATACGTCGTGAAGGCAAACAAATGAAGTACCTGCGTCCTGATGCAAAAAGCCAGGTAACGCTGGAATATAGCGATGACAATAAACCTGTACGCATAGATACTATAGTTATCTCTACACAACATGACGATTTCGCTGATGAAAAAGGCATGCAGGATAAAATAACTAAAGACGTTAAGACCATCCTTATTCCGAGAGTTATAAAAGCATATCCTCAGCACAAACATTTATTCAACGATAAGATAAAATATCACGTGAACCCAACCGGCAAATTTGTTATCGGTGGCCCGCATGGTGATACTGGTCTTACAGGCCGTAAGATCATCGTGGATACTTATGGTGGTAAAGGTGCACATGGTGGCGGTGCATTCTCAGGCAAAGACCCGAGCAAAGTAGATCGTTCTGCTGCATATGCGACACGTCACATTGCCAAAAACCTGGTAGCTGCCGGCGTATGTGATGAAGTACTGGTACAGGTATCATACGCGATAGGCGTTGCTAAGCCAATGGGTGTATATGTTAACACCTATGGCACATCGAAAGTAAACATGCATGATGGTGCAATAGCTAAAATAGTAAGCGAAGTATTTGATATGCGCCCTTACTTTATAGAAGAACGCCTGAAACTGCGCCAGCCTATGTATAGCGAATGTGCTGCTTATGGTCACATGGGCCGCGAGCCACAAACTGTAACCAAGACTTTCAAATCTGCTGATGGCAAATCAAAGTCAGTGAAAGTGGAACTGTTTACATGGGAGAAACTGGACTATGTAGCTAAAGTGAAAAAAGCTTTCAAAATAAAATAAGAGCTGCAAGCTCTAAACATATAAAAGGACCCGCTCATACAGCGGGTCCTTTTATTTTAAGTATCACTGGGTGTTAAATGCTTCCAGGTATTTTTCTATATACTCATTTTCAAACTTCGCTTTGTATTGCTTTATAAAACGGGGATGTTCCAGGGGAATGAGCGTTTTAAAAAAGTGATACGCTGCATTTAGCTTTTTAAGAAATGCATAGTTTTTGCCAAAGCCAAGACAGTAGGCAAGTTCAGTGCTCAAGCCCAATTCGATCTGCGTCTTCAGGGAAGAGATAATAAATGGCAATACGGCTTCCTGCAGATCCTTCCTATCATAGTAGTTATAATTCACCTCTTTACCTTTTTCATTGGTTTGCGTGAAACCTAAAGGGCATACAGAATTGATGTAAAAATGCTTGTAGAACTTCTCCACCCCACCGTATGCATCTATCATGTGGTATATAAATTCGGATGAGGGCTCGTGCGTGCGTGGCAAGTTGGTACTGATTCCACACTTTTCCTCTAACCTCTTTGGGTCTGTAAATGATACCCCTGTGAGGCCGGAGCCAAAACGGCCCGGATTGATACCGATAATAAAGCGACGCTCATTGTTATCAGAATAATATTTCCTAAAGAATAAAGATGAACATCTTAAGGCTTCTTCGCTTTCGCGATATGGGTTCATAATACTAATGCCCGCAGGCAAAATGCCATTGAAGTTAACGGTCTTGTTAAAGTGTATTATCCTATCGGCAAGTGTATTCATTAATTGGCAAATATATGGTCGTATGGCCGGCCATCAACCTGTTAACGAGTAAGTATTAGTGAATATAATAAAAAAGAGAAGGGCTGCAATAAGCAGCCCTTCTCTTTTTATATGCTTAATAGCTTAAGCTATTGTAATAGAATTATCGAGGTATACATCCTGAATAGTGTTCAGCAATTCTATACCTTCATTCATAGGCTTCTGGAATGCTTTACGACCGCTAATAAGGCCCATACCACCGGCACGTTTGTTCACTACTGCTGTAGTTACTGCTTCTGCCATATCGGTAGCACCTTTAGATTCGCCACCTGAGTTGATAAGACCTACGCGACCCATGTAGCAATTAGCTACCTGGTAGCGGCAAAGATCAATTGGGTGATCTGTAGTAAGCTTTTCGTAAACCAGCTTACTTGTTTTACCAAAGTTCAGCGCATTATAACCACCATTGTTAGTAGGTAATTTTTGCTTAATGATATCTGCCTGTATAGTTACGCCCAGGTGATTTGCCTGGCCTGTAAGATCGGCAGCAGTGTGGTAGTCAACGCCATCTTTCTTGAACGCAGAGTTGCGCAGGTAGCACCACAGTATAGTTGCCATACCCAGCTCATGCGCATATTCGAATGCTTTAGCCACTTCCACTATCTGGCGAGCGCTCTCATCAGAACCGAAATAAATAGTAGCCCCTACTGCTACTGCACCCATGTTCCATGCATCTTTAATAGTGCCGAACATGATCTGGTCAAAGCGGTTGGGGTAAGAAATGAATTCGTTATGGTTCACCTTTACGATGAAAGGTATTTTGTGTGCATATTTACGCGCAACAGCGCCAAGAACACCATAAGTAGATGCTACGGCGTTACAACCGCCTTCTATAGCCAGCTTCACGATGTTTTCCGGATCGAAATAAATAGGGTTTGGAGCAAAAGATGCACCAGCGCTGTGCTCTATACCCTGGTCTACCGGAAGGATAGACACATAGCCACTGCCACCCAGACGGCCATGGTCCATTATATTGTTCAGGCTGCGGATAGTTTGCAGGTTGCGGTTAGACTGTAACCAAACATCGTCAAGATGGCTTCCGGAAGGAAGGTGAAGAGATGATTTGTCGATAGTTTTAGATGTGTGACCGAGATAATACTCAGCCTTATCAGCCAGTAGCTCCTGTATTTTTGTTGCAGCCATAGAAATGTGTTATATTTTTAAAAAGTTTTGCAAAGGTAAGCTACCATCTTCAAAATGTAAAAAAATGACCATTTAAAGATGAAGGCATTGATTTACAGGTATCTTAAGGCGTAACCTGGTAGATTTTAAGCCCTTTTATGGTGTTATTGGTAACGTCAGTAAATGGGGTGCCCTGCTCATCTTTTAGCTGTATGGCAGACTGGTCCATAGGATTGCAATAGAAAAAATAATAATTTATCCTATACCTGCGCATTTCTGCCAGCATGTCTGAAGGCGCTATTTCAAAATGCTCGATAGTATAGTAGGGCATGTGCGTTAACAGTGCAGTTGCCGGTGCCCAGTTAGGATTGTCATTAGAGGTAAATGTGCCATGCAGGCCCATTGCCTTTATCTTCTGCGCATTTAGATAAATGTCCTCTCCCTTGCGAAAGAGTGTTTTCATCTGGAAGAAAGGAAATATCATGAATGAAAGGCCAAAGCATGCAGTGGCAAAGTAGTAGGCTATTTTATTATCGAAATAACCTTTCAGGTACATTATCCAGGTGGCGCCAAGAATCATACCCGTGTAGGTAAGCAGCCATATATAGCGAGCCTCAAAATGCTGCAATACATAGCCGGCAGGCATGATGAGGGATGCCCATAGTAATATGAGATGATTGGTATTGAATATTAGCTGCTGCTTCCTGAAAAACATAAGGAACATGCTTGCTAATAACACCGCCAACAGCAAGCCGCTGATATCATTGATAAAATGCCCACCTTGCACTACGGCCAGCCCGCAACGTACTATGCGTAACGCAAAAAGCCTGGGACTTTCGAACATGGAATATAAATGCCCCTGTGAAACCGAAGGGTCTTCAATATTGGCGGGAGAGTTATCATATGGTGGTGGTATAAGGTATTTGATATCCGAACGGAAGGTTTTATACCCTACTAATGACCAGGAAGCATTCATAGCGCCTGCATTGCTTATAGTCCATTTACCGTATTTGCCATGCAGCAGGTAGAGCCAGGGAGACATGGTCAGCAGCATTACTACTATAACAGTGATGAAGGGCTTAATAACAGCCTTATAAGGCTTCTGTTCCTTACTACATAAAATGACAAGCGTAACAGCAAAGTGTAGTATAATAAAGTAGAAAGAGTAAGTTTTAGCGAAGTAGGCTACTGCCGCGATAACGCCACATAGTATCCATTTCCATGCTTTTGTAAAGAAAGATTTAGAAGTAATAAGCAGCAGATAGAATAAGAGAAAAGCATTCTGCCACAGGTCATCAAACAATTGCTCGTACTGGCAATAAGCAAGGAATACAGAGAGACTAAGTAATAAGACAATAGTAATAAAAGTATCTACTGCAAAACGCCGAAAGAGGAAGAAGGTAGCAGTGATAATGCTGATACAGGCCGCTGCATTTACCAGGTGGGCCGCCAATAGCTCATCCATGCCATTCTTTATACAAAGCGCTACCAGCCATGGACTAAAAGGGCTCCAGAGGCCATTTATAGCGCGCATATCACCTGCCACATAGCGGCGGGCAATAGTGAAATAAGCTACAGAATCAGAATCTATATAATATTTGTAATACGGATAAGTGATGACAAACAAGGCAACAAACGAACATAAAGCAAGGAGCAATGGCACTATACTTCTATTTTTTGTTGCACTTAGTGAATCCATAATGGGGCGAAAATAAAATTTAAGATACAAAAGAGTGCTCAATAAGCACGAACAAGCTCCTCAAAATACGGGATAGCTTTTAGCAACCTGCTGCCATACCAGCTAAACATTTCACCATCTACCAGGGCTACCTCGGCATCAGGCAATACAGCCTTTATCTCTGCTATGTGCTTTTCTTTGAAGGGGAATGGCTCTGATGAGAGCAATACCAATTCCGGGGCCTTTTTTTTCAGTTCTTCAAGCGCTATTTCTGGGTAGCGTTGTTTATCTGCAAAGACATTTTGCCAGCCTATGGCGCTTATCATCGTGCTGATAAATGTATCTGCACCTACACTCATCCATGGGCGGTACCATATAAAATAAGCTACCCGTTTAGGCTTTGTGGCCGTAAGGAGGGAAGCAAAGCCCGTGCTTATGTCATTTACTATGCTGTTAGCCTTTTCTTCCCTATCTGTTATTAAGCCTAGCTCGCTTATCATGCGGAGGGAATCATCAAGTGTTTTTATATCACTGGTCCATACTGGGAACTCTGCCGCCAATGCTTCTATCTGCGTTTTTTCATTCTCTTCTTTATTGGCAATAATAAGGTCGGGCTGTAGCTCTCGTATTTTATCTATGTTTATTTGCTTTGTGCCCCCTACTCTTGTCTTGTGCCGGAACCATTCTTCGGGATGCACACAAAATTTTGTGATCCCCACTGTTTGTTCCTCCAGGCCAAGATCAAATAATAGTTCTGTTTGTGATGGCACCAGGGATATGATACGCTGCGGTGGATAAGGTATATCCACTTTAGCACCTATCATATCAATAAATGAGCGCTGCATTAATCGAACCGTTTGTAGTAAAATAACAGAAAGAAACTGAAGAGCACATCCAATATAAACATGTGGCTACCATAGCCGGAATAAGCAGTGGTTCTTAATGGTATATTGAGCACGAGATTTGTAACAGTAAGCAATAAATATCCTATTGCAGCCCATTTCCTCATATCACAGACAAACAACCAAAAAATTGTGTATGCGAGCATCCAATAGACTTGTATCTGTACAGTCATGTCTGGATTACCAATATCTGCAAACACTGCATAAATAAGCATTGCTATATGGAATAAAGCCACCAACGGGAAGAGTTGTGGTGGCTTTTTAATCAGGTCGCGAAAAAACGTTTTTATATCCCGCACAGCTTATCCTTTAGAAAAAGCATTAAGAATATCGTACTTGGTAAGTATATGAAACTCGCCGCTGTCATCTTTTGCAAGTACAGCACCATTGTCTTTATTTATAAAATGCGTAAGGTGCTCCAGTTGTGTAGCCATTTCCACCACAGGCAACTCCTTTTCCATCACATCGGCTATGTTGTAATCTTTTACGTTTGCGTCTTCTATCAGTCTTTTAAATAAGCCGCCTTGTGTTACAGAGCCGGTCATTTCTCCGCTCTTCATCACAGGTATCTGCTCTATATCATACTTCTTCATCAGTTCCAGCGCGTCGCTTACTTTAGCATCTTCGTCTATAGTTACTACCCTGCGGCGACCCAGGCCACCTATCAGGTCCTTCACCGTCTTTACGTCCAGGAAGCCGCGGTCCAGCATCCATTCGTCATTATATATTTTGCCTACGTAGCGGCTGCCATGGTCGTGGAATATTACTACCACCACATCATCCTTTTTCAGCTTATCTTTTAGTTGTTTTAGTCCCGCTATTACCGAACCTGCCGAGTAACCCACAAAAATGCCTTCTTCTTTGGTAATGCGTCTTGCCATTACTGCACCATCTTTGTCCGTTACCTTTTCAAAATGGTCAATAGCGCTGCGGTCGTAGTTTTCAGGCACAAAATCCTCACCAAAACCTTCTGATATGTATGGGTGTACTTCATTCATATCTATTTCACCCGTATCAAACCATTTTTTAAGCAGCGAGCCATAAGTGTCTATCGCCCATACCTGTATATTGGGGTTCTTTTCTTTCAGGAATTTGCCGGTGCCCACTACAGTACCACCTGTACCTGAAGCTACTACCAGGTGTGTTACTTTTCCTTCAGTCTGCTCCCATATTTCTGGGCCTGTCTGTTCGTAGTGCGCCTGGCGGTTTGCAAGGTTATCGTATTGGTTTACGTACCATGAGTTAGGCACTTCTTTGTTCAACCTGCGCGATACCTGGTAATAAGAACGGGGATCTTCAGGTTCCACATTGGTAGGACATACGATCACTTCTGCGCCCAGGGCCTTTAATATATCCGCCTTTTCTTTCGATTGCTTGTCCGTAGTAGTGAAAATGCATTTATATCCCTTCACTATAGCTGCCATAGCCAGGCCCATACCGGTATTGCCGGATGTACCTTCTATGATAGTGCCACCCGGTTTTATTTTGCCCTCTGCTTCTGCTACTTCCAGCATCTTCAGTGCCATGCGGTCTTTTATAGAGTTGCCCGGGTTAAATGTTTCTACCTTGGCATATACAGTACATGGCAGGTCTGACACTACTTTATTCAAACGGACTAAAGGTGTATTGCCTATTGTTTCAAGAATATTATTATAAACGCGTTTCATAAAATCGAAAGATTGAACTGCGCGAAGGTAAAAAATTACAGGCAGTTTATTGGCTATATGTGCTGGTATGAAATTTAACGCTGTGTTATAATTACGAACAGCATGTATATATGGAACGGATATATTTAGATTCTGCAACTATTGCCTCCGTTACTTATAATCCGGATAACAAAATGCTGGAAATTGAATTTCAGGGTGGTAAGGTTTATCACTATAGAACCGTACCTGAATCCGTTTACTATTCATTAATCAATGCTGCCTCTGCAGGTAAATATTTTAATGAAAATATAAGGGACGTATATTCTTTTAAGCAAATAGAATGAACCGGCCTATCTAAGTCCATCATCACCCTTAGGCTTTATACGGAAGGAGAGACCAAAAAACACGTCTGCACTGCTGATATTATTGAATAACAGGTTCCCCACAGTGCTGGAGCCTACATAAAAAGGCCCGGCATATAATATTAACCCAAAAGTACCTTGTTTATAGGCATTGAATGAAAATGGCACAGCAATACCATATTCCTTCCATAAAGCCCGGGGCGATACCGTAAAAGTAGATACGTAATGGCTTGCATATTTATCAGCTGAGGGGGAACGGAGATTTAATAACAGGTTGGCATTTACCCAGGCATTTACGGTGGCACTGGTATAAACCTTCATATCAGTGTTTATATGGAGTGCCGTTGGCAAACCTACCCTGAATTTCGACTTACTATCGGTTTGCTTTATCAGGCTGTCTTTCATGTATTTTTCCAGTGTCTGGCCATACGTAGTGCCGGCGCTTTTGTCAATAGTATCTATCTGAATTGCGTTAACCTTAGCCACATAAGTGCCGGTAGTACTGGAAGCGGTGTAGTTGATGCTGCCAATATCCGTTATAGAAACTGCAGCTCTGAAGTCATAGCCATCATGCTTGCCAGTGTATTCGCTTACCGGAGTATAAACATATACCATACCCAGGTCCAGCCCCATGCCTATATTGTTGGTGCCATTCTGCAGGGCATTGCCTAATGTAAAACTGCTCAGCCATTGATTGGCGTAAGGTGTAAATGCTATTTTTGCGGTGCCACTTACATTACCCAGGGTATTGTTTTGAAGGTCAGTAAATGTGGCATGTGGCACCCCTATCCCTACTGCGCCGTAGCCCATCAATACTTTTACCGCCACACCACCTGTCAGGGTATTATCCTCGTTATTAATAAAATAGCCGGCATACATCAGGTTCAGCTCGCTGAACATTTGGGTATTGAATGAGAAATTATTAATTACATACCGGTGGGCGGTGTCTGTCCCCGGCTTGTCTATCTGCTTAAAAACGTCATCGCTCACATTGTCTGCGTTCATCAGGTAGCGGGTACGGGTGCTTACAGCAAAACTGAACCTTTTCTTTACTTTGAAGGTGACGGCTGGGCCTTGCATATCGGCATTCATCCAAAAGGCCTTTGTTACCCTGTTATTACTCTTAATGAGATTGCTATTGTCTGATATATTTCCGCTTACAGTATAGCCACTATTGCCAGCCAGTACGCTGAACGCAACAACATTTACCTGGAAGGGGTCGTCGTTTAAGGCATAAGCGGGATTTTTGAATAGCCCTCCCATACCTATATCAGTTTGCGCCAACCCTACAAAAGATTGTCCTGAAACAGTGCAGGGAAGCGCTAAATTGAAAAAGAATAGAATAAACGGGATATATATAAGTTTCATAAAAGCAGCTAACAGGCGATTTTTCACTAAAGTAAGTTTTTATATACAATGGGAAAATCATTAAAATGCCATATTTAACACTTGCTGTCAACGCTCCTATAGTTATCTTTGCGCATAATTTTTATTCTCTCATTCCAAAAACTATAAATAATGAAAGTAACTGTAGTGGGTGCCGGTGCTGTGGGTGCGACTTGTGCGGACAATATAGCCCGCAAAGAACTGGTGGAAGAACTGGTGCTCTTAGACATTAAAGAAGGCTTTGCAGAAGGTAAAGCACTTGACATCACGCAAACTGCATCCCTGCTGGGATTTGATACCCGTGTGACAGGTGTTACTAACGACTACAGCAAAACCGCTAACTCTGATGTTGTTGTTATCACTTCAGGCATTCCGCGCAAACCGGGTATGACTCGTGAAGAACTGATAGGCACAAATGCACGCATAGTAGAAGATGTTTGTAAAAACATTCTGCAGCATTCGCCTAATGCTATTATAGTTGTAATATCCAACCCAATGGATACTATGACTTACCTGGCATTAAAATCTACAGGCTTACCTAAAAACCGCATCATAGGTATGGGCGGCATACTTGATAGTGCTCGTTTTAAATGCTACCTGCAGCAGTCACTGGATTGCTCTCCTAACGACCTGCACGCTGTGGTAATAGGAGGACATGGTGATACTACTATGATACCACTTACACGCCTGGCTATGCTAAACGGTCTTCCGGTATCTAACTACCTGGATGAAGCAAAACTGAAACAAATAGCTGCTGATACTATGGTAGGCGGTGCTACACTTACTAAACTGCTGGGCACATCTGCGTGGTATGCACCGGGTGCTGCCGGAGCTGCACTGGTAGAAAGCATAATACGTAATGAAAAGAAAGTATTCCCTTGCTGCGTATACCTGGACGGCGAATATGGCCAGAAAGATATATGCATGGGCGTGCCTGTAGTAATAGGCAAAAATGGCTGGGAAAAAATAATAGACTACAAGCTGAATGCTGAAGAACAGGAAGCCTTCAACAAATCTGCAGAAGCTGTTCGCAATATGAATAGCGTACTGGACACCCTGGTACAGGCATAAGCTCTAAATACTCTTAAAAACCGAAAACGCCTGCTGTTACAGCAGGCGTTTTTTTATATTGTATAGTTATATTAACACATTACAGGCAGGTCTAAAAAAGCTAAAGCTCTAGCAAGAATGCCAGAGCTTCATTTACACCTTATGAAAATTATACCCTAATACAAATGTAGTACAAAAACTGTTAAAAAAAAGTTAGCTCTTATTTTTTTTATACACTACCAGATTTTATTTCTTGAGCCTTCAAAATCTTTCGGTTTCACTACGGTAAACACACGAGATATATTAAAGCCGAAATGTATGCCATTATTTGACCAACTATCAGTGGTCTGGCCTATAAATGTGCGTTCTGAAATACCTGTAGAATTGGTAAATAATAACTGGAATACGTGACCACCTGTTTCTATATCTATGCCAAATGCCAATGCATTATGCACCGGTGAGCCATTGGCAGTAGAAAACGGATCAATAGTATAATAATACTCACCTGTTAATGCTATGCGATTGCTTAGTTTTATTCTTCCTCCTACCCCTATAGCAAACACATCATTTTTATCTTTAGTAGAGTCTATGAGGTTATAGTGTATATGAGTTGGCATTACCTGCAGCGACAGCCAATTATTGAATTTGTGTGCTATAAGCAGCTGGTTGAAATAATATAGCCTATTAGAAAAATAATAAGTATCGCCCGCCGGTATCGAAAAAGAAGAAAGTGGCCTTGAGTCTATTGACATACCCCCCACATAGCTCACGCTAAAAGACAGGTTTTTATGCTCTCGCTGCCGCCATAGTTTAGCCTTTACAAAGCCATCATACTCTTTTTGATAAGTGCTGCGGCCTATACCCACCATCAGCCAGTTGGTAACGCCATAATCAAAGCCCAGCTTTGTAGTAGCATTATCCAGGCCGAAAAAGTTTTGCGCGCCGGTATTTAAGGTACCGAAACGGTGAGAAATGCGAAAATCCAGTATTCCCTTCCCTACATTCTCTATGCTATGGCCATTTATTATGCGCGTACTTTTAAAAGTAGCAGACACATATTCTGTCTTGGGTTTATTATCAGTCTCCAGCATTTTCTCAAGGCTTGTATCGCCATTGGTTGTATCTACCTGCGCAAAGGCAGACATAGACATGATTGAAAATAAAGAAACGAAAAGAAGTGTGCGGCTTTTACGCATAGTTGTTGGTTAAAAAATCCTGAGCAATTTATATTTATTTCTGCACAGCAGTTAAAATACTATTTACAGTTATCTCAATGTTCTTAGCAATCTTAGAGGCAACCATAGAAGGTATTTTTATGTTATAATCCTGCGGGGTTACCATAAATTTAGTATTCAGTGTAAGCTCGCTGCCTTTTACTGTAATGGTACCTGGCACACTAATGTCATGCGTTACGCCATGCATTGTCAATTTCCCTTTTGCCACTACCTTATAGCTGCCATCCTTTGAAAAGTTGACCTTTGATATATCTTCCACCTTGCCCTTAAAGTCAGATTTTGGATACTTGCTGCTTTCCATATAATCGTCATTAAAGTGCTCCTGCATTGTTTCTTTCTCGAACTTGAAACTCTTTATGGGCGCCTGGAAAACAATATCTCCGCTTTTAGCATCGAAGATGCTGGCAGTTTCATTATTGAAGGCTTCTATATTTTCTATTGGCGTGCTTGAGAAAAAAGATACTTTTCCTGTACGCGTCATATACTTTTGAGCATATGAGGCTGAGAAAATGCCGGCAAGCAGCAGCATGGTGATGATAATTCGTTTCATAAAAATGAAGGTTTTTGTTTTTCTAAAAAATCATTAATCGTTCGGATAACCTTTATTTACCCAGGCTGTAATCTTATTTATATCGCAAGGTGAAAGTTTTGCAGTGTTCTGCGGCATAGGGAAGTAGCCACTGGCATGGTTTATTGCCCCCAGCAACCTGTTGCTGGTAATAGATGCTACCACACCGCTATAGCTGGAATAATCATATCCGCCGCCCTTAGTACCTGCATCATGACAGCCACTAATGCTGCAATTTTGCGATAAGATGGGCATTATTGAGCCTCCAAATGTCACATGGCTTGTATCGCAGGTGGTGCTGCCGTTGTAAGGTGTCACATAGAGCTGGTCTGCTTTATCGTTATAACAGCCACCAAGCCATAATATTCCCGTCAGTAAACAACAAATTGCCAAAAAACTTTTCATACTTGTTACACTCTTATTTAATAATCCTTTCTAAATTTAAAAAATAGCTGCAAACTTATCCCTATATTATTAAGCCAGCATTAATTATTAGGAGCGCCAGCAGCTACCCATTTCTTCACCTGGGTTATCTGGCAATCTGATAATGGTGCTCCGCCCTGCGGCATTAGTGTATACCCGCTGCCAGTCAGGCCTCCAACCAGCTTACCATTTAAGGCTACTGTTTTTACTCCATCATAAGTGTCCAGTATATACCCACCGCCTGTAGAGGCTGCTGACAGGCTATTATGACAGCCTGCACAATAGTTATCAAACATTGGCTTTATGGCGCCGCTATAAGTAAAGTTAGTAGTATCACAATTACTGCTACAGTTAGTGCCGTTCACCGCGCCTGAATAGATCCATTCTTTTATCAGGCCAAGTTGTGCAGCTGAAAGAGGTGGGCCATCCCTTGGCATCAGGTCTTCCCCTGAACCCGTCATAGATGTATATACTTTACTGGCTTCCGGGTTCCCGGGCACTATTCCTTTGCGAGTAATGTTTGCATAACTATTCAACACATAGTCACTCTCACCGTTTCCATCATGACAACCACTCTTTGCACAATTAGAAATGAATATGGGTAAAATATCTCTTTCAAAGCAAATAGATGAATCCCCTGTCCTCATAGATACTGGCAATACATACGGCTGATGTTTGCATGCTGTAAGCACAATAGCCGCAGATATGATAAAAGCTATTGTTGTTAATACTACGTATCTCATTTCTTTCTTCACTTTTATTTTAAAATACAATCAGTAAGCAATACACTTGTAATGTCGTTACCAGAGCAAAAACCTGCTATCGTTACCGTTTTACCTTTTTGCACCTGTGCATTTTTATCCCTCATGGTACACTGTACCACTAACATAGGGTCATTGGATCTTAAAAGCACTACCATGCCTCCATCCTGATTTTTACTCACGTCGGATACTTCCCCGCTTACTTCCAGGGCTTTATTCAGATATAAAGTATTTGCTTTTGCCTCGTCAGCGCTGTAGGCATTACATAGTGCCATAGCTGTGACAGGAATACCTGTAGCATTCTCTATTTTTTTATGCGGCTTATTCCACATATAAAACCCTACAGCCAATCCGGCTACAATGCAGAGGAGTATTATGATAAGCACTTTTTTCATTACCTCAAAAATAGGCATGAAATACGGTTAAGAACGCCGTAACCAGACGAAACGGGAAAAACAGGAGACGAAAAATGAATTATTAAAAGTTACCCAAGATGAATTTCTGCTATATATAATTTATAGCTCCCCGGCAAGCCAATGCTTAAACTCTGCTGAGCGCTCTGAACTTACTACGGGTTGTTCTTTCACAGCAGGTTTCAGTGTCACTATTACCCTTGCTTTGCTGTATGTTTTCATATCGTCTATAGCCTTAAGCGCTATGAGATATTGCCTGTTTATACGGAAGAAATCGTGTGGATTCAGCATTTGCTCCAATGTATCCAGGTTATTGTCCATAGGCAAAGTTCTGCCTTCCACGGTACGGGCAAAGGTCGCTTTATTCTCACTGAAAAAATAAGCCACATCTTCTACCTGCAGCGTCTTTATATGCTCGCCAAAGCGCACTACAAAACGTTTTTTATATTCCTTTCCGGCAGTTGCATTGACAGGCTGTGAAGGAATAGCTACTTTCTCCTGTTGTTTAAGAAACGCCTTTATCGTCGTTAGCTTCTGCAATGCATTTTGCAACTCTTCTTTTTTTACCGGCTTCAGCAAATAATCTATTCCGGTAGTTTTAAAAGCATCCATAGCATACTGGTCGTATGCAGTAGTGTATATTATAGGGCAGGAAACGTCAACAACCTTTAGCAGGTCGAAGCAGGAGCCATCAGCAAGATGGATATCCAGAAAAACAACGTCCGGTAAAGGATTATTGCTAAACCATTCTACTGATTGCTTCACACTATCCAGATGCGCTATAATATCAGCATTAGGTATTGATTCCTTTATAAGCTTGGTAATTCTGTTATACGCTGGTTTTTCGTCTTCTATGATAACCATTCTCATAATAAAGGCAATTTTACAATAAATTCATTGTTATATACACCATATGTCACTTCTTTCTCTGTAAGCAGCATATACCTCCTGCTTATGTTCAGTAAGCCCAGTCCTGCGCCTTTTTCTTTACTTATCTTTGGCTGCAGCGTATTTCTTATCACTATCTCTTCCTCATTAGCAGCAATATAAATAGTGAGTGGCAGGGAGCTGCTTACTATGTTGTGCTTAATAGCATTTTCAGCTACTATCTGCAAGGCCAGCGGAACTATCATTTTATCTTCAAGCAAATTATTGGCAATGCTCAACTCCAGCCGCAATGCATCGCCAAAACGGCTTTGCTGAATGTACATATAGTTTGACAGGATGGCAATTTCTTCTGATAATGAAATAAGGTCCTTATCCTTATTAGCTATCATATGCCGGTAAAGATCGGAAAGCTGTGTAGTATAGTTTGTTGCCGATGCCGGATCTTCTTCTATTAAATTTGCCAGTGTATTAAGACTATTAAAAAGAAAATGCGGATTTACCTGGCTCTTCAGGTGCTCATATTCAAACACATGCCTTTCTCTTTGCAGATCAGCCACGGCGCGCAGTCTTCTATCTCTTATCTTCAGGATACCATACCCTGCTAACAGGCAAATGAAAAGAGCAAGCACAATAAACCAACGTTGTCGCCAAATGGGCGTAGCAATTACAAAGTTATAAGTAGCTTCAGTTGCCTTATCAAAGGTATTATTTAGCGAAGCCTGAACGTGAAATTCATATTTACCGGCGGGCAATTTGGGAAAAGTAACTGATTCATCATCCGTATATATCCAGGTATCACTATAGCCCTGCAGCAAGTAGCGGTAATGCAATGATTCAGGGTTGGCAAAATTGGTTCCGTCAAAGGCTATCCTTATATTATTTTCATCATAGTCGAAGTTGTGATCTGATAAAAGTACAGGATTCAAAAACGTACTAACACCTGTTATTCTAACGTTTGGCTTAATATCATATACTCTGTTCTGGTTTTTAAATACAATGAACCCACCTTCAAAAGGAACATAAACATTGC
>Ga0070665_100001185_pt1 | contig 31842 bp, 24 predicted proteins | sample KBSS13metaG_FD_65862 | JGI IMG/M metagenome (GOLD analysis project Ga0070665, IMG submission 65862) | Switchgrass rhizosphere microbial communities from Kellogg Biological Station, Michigan, USA - KBS S1-3 metaG | ecosystem: Host-associated > Plants > Roots > Rhizosphere > Soil ... | reverse complement strand
CCGTTGACGAACAGATATTGATGATCGGCGATGCCGCGGTTGAAGGTCGGCAGGCCCGCCACGCCGCCGAGCCGCGCCGGCCCGCGCGCATAGTCGATGGCGAGGCTATTCGCGGCCAGCTCGCGGTCGGTCAGCGCCGCCACCCGCGCAGGCCGGTCCTCGCCGGGTTGGACGTGGAGCGTGCGCCGCCCGTCGTGCTCCAGCGTGAAGCCGACATCCGGCCGTGCCATGGCGAGCCGCTTCACCACGTCGACACAGGCCGCATATTCGCTGCGCTCGGAGCGCAGGAACTTGCGCCGCGCCGGCACCTTCGCGAACAAATCCTCGACCGTCACCCGCGTCCCGGGCGGCAGCGCGGCCGGCCCCTCGGCGACGATCTTGCCATTGTCCATGGTGCGTGCCCAGCCGTCGGCCCCGCGTACCCGGCTCTCGATCGTGACCCGCGCCACGCTGGCGATGCTCGGCAGCGCCTCGCCGCGAAAGCCCAAAGTCGCGACCTCGTCCAGCGAGTCGGTCGGCAACTTGGAAGTGGCGTGGCGCTCCAGCGCGAGCGCGATCTCGTCCGGGGCCATGCCGCAGCCGTCGTCGGCGACTTCGATGCGGCCGATTCCACCCTGGGACAGAGCGACCGAAATCCGGGTCGCACCGGCGTCGACCGCATTTCCGACCAGTTCTTTCAACGCACTGGCCGGTCTTTCCACCACTTCACCGGCTGCGATGCGGTTGACCAGATGCTCGGGCAGGCGGCGTATTGACATGCTTTTGCCTCTATACGAAGCGATCTCAACCCGCGAGCAATGTCTGCTTTCTTTGGTGGACCGGGGGCGCGGGGCCATCCTATAGGACTTTTTTCGGGGATCAGGCCGGAGCCCGGCCGCCCGCTCAGCCAAGCGAGCATCAGACAGACCATGGGCCTTTTCAATTTCCTGCGATTTCCTTCCCACGACATGGCCATCGACCTCGGCACCGCGAACACGGTCGTCTACGTGCGCGGCCGGGGCGTCGTGCTGAACGAGCCGTCGGTGGTGGCGATCGAGACGGTGAACGGCGTCAAGCGCGTCAAGGCCGTCGGAGATGACGCCAAGCTGATGATGGGCAAGACCCCCGACCAGATCGAGGCGATCCGGCCGCTCCGTGATGGAGTCATTGCAGACATTGACGTGGCCGAACAGATGATCAAGCATTTCATCCAGAAGGTGCACGGCAAGCGCCGGTTCCCGCGCTGGCCAGAGATCGTGATCTGCGTGCCCTCGGGGTCCACCTCGGTCGAGCGCCGCGCCATTCGTGACGCTGCTTCCAATGCCGGCGCCCGCCAGGTCTGGCTGATAGAGGAGCCGATGGCCGCCGCGATCGGCGCCGACATGCCCGTGACCGAGCCGATCGGCTCGATGGTCGTCGACATCGGCGGCGGCACCACCGAGGTGGCGGTGCTCTCGCTCCGCGGCCTCGCCTACACTACCTCGGTCCGCGTCGGCGGCGACAAGATGGACGAGGCGATCAGCTCCTACGTCCGCCGCAATCACAATCTCCTGATCGGCGAGGCCACGGCCGAGCGGATCAAGAAGCAGGTCGGAGTCGCCAAGGCCCCGCCGGGCGGCGCCGACGGCGAGACCGTGCACATCAAGGGCCGCGATCTGGTCAATGGCGTACCCAAGGAAATCACGATCAACCAGAAGCAGATCGCCGAAGCGCTCAGCGAGCCGGTCGGCACGATCGTCGAGGGCGTCCGCATCGCGCTCGAGAATACCGCGCCGGAACTGGCTGCGGACATCGTCGACCAGGGTATCGTGCTCACCGGTGGCGGCGCCTTGTTGAAGGGTCTCGACGAGGTGCTTCGCGACGAGACGGGCCTGCCGGTGACGGTAGCTGACGATCCGCTCACCTGCGTGGCGCTGGGCACCGGGCGCGCCATGGAAGAGGAAGTCTTCCGCGGCGTCCTGCAGACGGCTTAGGCCAGAGAGTAGAGGCGCGCGATGGCGCCGCCAAGCAAACGGCGCCCCGGTTTCTCCCGAAGGGCGCAATATGGCGTGTTCATCGGCTATGTGATCGCCATAGCCGGCTGTCTCGTCGCCGCTTTGCTGCTCGCCATCGCCATCATCGACCCGCGCGGCTTCCAGACCCTGCGCTCCATGGCGGCTGACGTCACCGCGCCGATCAGCAATGCCGGCCGGTCCATCGCCGGTTTCTTCAGCGGGATCGGCGACACGGTCGGCAATTATTGGAACGCGGCCGGGCAGAATGCCGAGCTGCGCCAGCAACTGGAAGAAGCGCAGCGCGAGCTGAACAGCCGCCGCGCGCTCGAATATGAGAATCGGCGGCTGCTCGCCTTGCTCGGCCTCGCCCAGCAGGCGGACGACGAGGTGACCAGCGCGCGGATCACCAGCTCTTCCTTCCAATCGCCGCGCCGGCTCGCCACCCTGGCGGCGGGGAGCGGCTCCGGGGTCACGCCCGGTATGCCGGTGCGCAATGCCGACGGGCTGATCGGCCGGGTGCTGGAAGGCGGGCGATGGGCCTCACGCGTCCTGCTCGTCACCGACGGCGCCTCCAATGTTCCCGTCCGCCTGGTCCGCGACGGCACGCCGGCGCTGGCGGTGGGCCGCGGCGACGGCACGATCGAGCTGCGCACGCTGGAGGTCGGGCAGAATCCCTTTCGCCGCGGCGACATCCTCGTCACCTCGGGTGCCGGCGGCCTGTTCCCACCCAATATCCCGGTCGCGACCGTGATCGGCCATGAGGGCGAGCGTGCCATCGCCCGGCCGATCGCCGATCCCGCCCGGCTCGACTTCGCGATCGTCCAGCGCATCTACCAGCCGGCGGCGGGCGAGGATGGGGATCTGAACACCGCGCGGCCGGTGGCGCCGGCAGCGCCGGTTCCCGCCCTGCCGCCTCAGCAGGGGCAGCCTCAGACACCCAGCCCCGGCCGGCAAAGCAATCCGCGCTACCAGCCGGCGCTCCAGCAGCAGGCGCCGGCGCAGAACACGGCCGCGGCCCGATGAGCAGGATCGCCGGCTCCGAGACCGAGGTGGTGATCGGCGATCTCAGGCGCCGCTACGTTCCGCTGACCTCGACCATCTTCGCGATGCTCCTCGGCCTGCTGCCGATCGTCGCCTCCAGCCTCTGGGTGCCGAACCTCGCCTTCCTGATCCTGCTCACCTGGCGGCTGGTCCGGCCGGAAATCTGGCAGGCGCAGGTGGCGCTCGGGTTCGGACTGCTCGCCGACCTGATCGTCCCCGGCGCGCCGCTCGGCCAGTCCATGCTGCTCTGGACGATGATCTTCCTCGGTCTCGATTATGCCGATTATCTGTTCGGCGCGCGCGATTACTGGCTGGACTGGACGCTCGCGACCGCCGCCATCCTCTTCCACTCGGCGGGAGTGTGGTACATTGCGCTGCTTATGGGCGCGAAGGTCAGCATCATCATCATGATCCCCCAGCTCGTCCTTTCCATCCTCGCTTATCCGCTGATGGCGCGGATCGTGCTCCGGCTCGACAGGTGGCGGCTGTCCCGATGAAGCGGAATAGACGGCTGTTCGGCGGCGGCCCCCAGATGACCGAGGCGAGCCTGCAGCAGGGCTTCTCCCGCCGCGCCTTCGTGATCAACAGCTTCCAGACCGGGGTCGCAGCCCTGCTCGCCGCGCGCATGGGCTATATCGCGATCGGGGAGAATGAGCGTTATCGCGACCTCGCCGAGTCCAACCGGGTCCAGACCCGCCTGATCCCGCCCCGGCGCGGCTGGATCGTCGACCGCCACGGCCAGCCCATGGCGATCAACCGTGCCGATGTCCGCGTCGACCTGATCCCGGATTTCATCACGGACAGGGAGAAATTGCTGGCCGATCTTGCCCGGATTCTCGGCCTGCCGCCCGAGGCGGTCCAGCGCATCCGCGACAGGCTGGAAAATGACCGGGGGTTCCAGCCCGTCCCGGTCGCCGAGCATCTGAATGCCCAGCAGTACAACATGCTGAAGGTCCGCGAGCCGGACCTGCCCGGCGTCTCCGTGCTCGAAGGCTTTGCCCGCTTCTATCCGGAGGGCGCCGCGGTCGGCCATTTGCTCGGCTATGTCGGCACGCCAAACCGGCGCGAATATGATGCCGAGAACCAGAATCCGCTGCTGATCACTCCCGGCTACAAGGTCGGCAAGGAAGGGCTGGAGCGGGTGATGGAGCCGCGCCTGCGCGGCCGTCCCGGCCAGGCCCGGGTCGAGGTCACGGCGCGCGGCCAGCTCGTCCGCCAGCTGCAGACCCTGCCCGATTCTCCGGGCGCGCCCTTGCGCATCACGGTCGACGCCGGCCTGCAGAGCTTCGCCGCGCGCCGCCTCGGCGAGGAATCGGGCAGCTGCGTGGTCCTCGATTGCACCAGCGGCGATATTCTCTGCATGGCCTCGATGCCGGCCTACGATCCCAACGCCTTTTCCGACGGGATCAGCCACCCGGAATGGGAGATGCTCTCCACCGATCCGCGCCATCCCCTGATCAACAAGACGCTGAACGCGCTCTACCCGCCGGGCTCGACCTTCAAGCCGGCCGTGGCGATGGCGCTGATGGAGGCAGGCGTCGATCCGGACGAGACGGTGAACTGCCCCGGCGGCTACCAGCTCGGCAGCCGGCGCTTCGGCTGCCTCGGCACGCATGGCCCGATGAACATGCACCGGGCGATCGCCAAGAGCTGCAACACCTATTTCTACACGATGGGCCGAAGGATCGGGATCGACCGCTTCTCGGCAATGGCGAAGCGGCTGGGGCTCGGCCAGCGCTTCGGCGAGTTGCCCGTCGTCTCGCAAAGCTACGGCACCATTCCCGATCCGGCCTGGAAGCAGCGCCGCTACCATCAGGAGTGGAGCCAGGCCGACACTTTGAACGCGGCCATCGGCCAGGGCTATGTGATCCTGAACCCGCTTCAGCTCGCGGTCATGGCCGCGCGCATCGCCTCGGGCCGCGACATCCAGCCCCGGCTGATCATGGAGCCGCACCAGCCGCCCGCTTTGCTCCCCTTCGCGGGGCCGAGCTTCGAGGCCGTGCGCTCCGGCATGGACGAGGTGGTGAACGGCAACGGCACCGCCGGCGCCAGCCGCCTGCCCTTCCCCGACATCCGCATGGCCGGCAAGACCGGGACCGCGCAGGTTCGCAACATCGTCGACGCCAATCGGGGCCGCGCCGGCACCGCCTGGCGCTATCGCGACCACGGCCTCTTCGTCTTCTTCGCACCGGTCGGCGCGCCGCGTTATGCCGGCGCCGTGGTCATCGAGCACGGCCTGGGCGGCGCCCGCGCCGCCGCGCCGGTCGCCTGCGACGTGATGACCTATTTGTTCGACAAGGACCGGGCGATGCAGCGCCTGCTGCCGCTCGAAGCGGGCTGGGGCGGCAATGTCGTGGAGCGGTCGGCGCGGCGCGCGGCGTTGTGGAACGACCGCGCGCCCGGCTCGCCCCCGCCTCCCCCGCCGGTGCCGCTCTGATGGCGCTCGCCTTCGTCCCCCGGTCGATCTCCTTCCTGCCGTGGAAGGCCTTGCTCATCGTCTGCTCGATCGCGTCGATCGGCGCGGTCGGCCTCTATTCTACCTCGCCCGGGGGCGGCGGCGGGATGATGCCCTACGCTCTGCCGCATGTGATGCGCTTCTCCATCTTCCTGGTGATGGCCCTGGCCATGTCCTACGTGAAGCCGGAGCGGTATAGCGAGTTCGTCTTCGTCGCCTATGCCGGCGTGATCCTCATGCTGTTCGCGACGATGGTGATCGGCGAGGTCGGCGGCGGTGCCCGTTCCTGGCTCAATCTCAAGCTGATCCGGATTCAGCCCTCGGAGCTGATGAAGCCGGTGCTCGTCATCGTCCTCGCCCGCTTCTATGCGAGCGTGCCGCCGCGCGAGATATTGCGCTGGTCGGCGATCTGGCCGGCCGCAATCATGGTCGGCTTCCCGACGCTCATCATCCTGGCCCAGCCCGATCTCGGCACCGCGATGCTGATTGCCTGCTGCACGATCGTCATGATGTTTCTCGCCGGCCTCTCCATTTGGTTGTTTCTCGGTGGTTTCCTGCTGATCGCAGCGGCCATGCCGATCGTCTTCTCCTTCCTGCTCATGCCCCATCAGCGGGACCGGGTGCTGATTTTCCTCAATCCGGAATCGGACCCGCTCGGCGCGGGCTATCACCTCACCCAGTCGAAGATCGCGATCGGGTCGGGCGGCCTGTTCGGCAAGGGCTTCCTGAACGGCACGCAGGCGAGCGGCGATTTCCTGCCCGAGCCGCACACCGACTTCATCTTCGCCGCCATCGCCGAGGAATGGGGTCTGGTCGGCGGACTCGTCCTCATCCTGCTCTTCGCCATGCTGCTGCGCTGGGGCATGCGCGTGTCGCGCGATGCCAGGAGCCGGTTCGAAAAGCTCGCCGCCGCGGGCATGACCGCGACCATCTTCTTCTACGCCTCGATCAACCTGCTGATGGTGATGGGCCTGGCCCCGGTGGTCGGAATCCCGCTGCCCCTCGTCTCCTATGGCGGCTCCGCGATGCTGACCGTGATGCTTTGCCTGGGCGTGCTGATGTCGATCGACCGCAACACCCGCAAGAACGCGCGGCGATAAGCCGTCCAGACGGGTTGCAATCTCCCGGCGAGGCCACTAGATGCGCGCCTTCGCCGCACGGCGTATTGGTTACCGCGGTTTCGAATCGCAGGGCTTCGGCCTGCTTGAAATCGCTCTGGACGCATAGCTCAGTTGGTAGAGCAGCTGACTCTTAATCAGCGGGTCCCAGGTTCGAGCCCTGGTGCGTCCACCATCCTTTCAAACACTTAGACCTGAGTCGCCTCCTATCTCAGAGCGCGCGTTGTCGTTGGGTACCGGTGGGGCAGCAGAAAGCGCAGTTCCGGAATTGCGATTTGTGAAAACCTCCCCATCTCGACCCGATGGCAGATACGTTAAACCCATCTGAGCGCAGTCAGCGAATGGCAAAAATTCGCAGCTGCGATACCAAACCAGAACTCATGATCCGCAGCCTGTTGCACCGACTTGGCTACAGGTTTCGCCTTCACCTATCGACCTTGCCTGGCAAGCCTGACCTTGCTTTTCCTAGTAGACGCAAAGTGATCTTCGTTCATGGTTGTTTTTGGCATAATCACGATTGCAATGTGGGCCATGTTCCGCGGAGCAGAAGTGATTACTGGAAAGAGAAGTTCGAACGTAACAAACGGAGAGACGAGGAAAATTCTCGAAAGCTCGACCAGCTTGGGTGGGATCATCTCGTTATTTGGGAGTGCGAGATAAAGGACCTTGTAGCGGTACGAGAACGTGCAGAAGCGTTTTTGGAGGAGACCCCCGCACCAAACGAAACTAAGCCTGGCGCTGCGGACCAGTCTGATTCATAAGCTTGCCAAACGGGGGAACTTGTGCATGGCGATCGGGGCAGCATCGGAACAGATATCGGGTGCGGACCCAACTGCCGGTCGACCGACCTATATCGACATATTCGCCGGTTGCGGGGGGCTTAGCCTAGGTCTGCATCGGGCAGGTTGGCGTGGCGTTTTTGCAGTCGAGAAAGACCCTTTTGCATTCGCGACCCTTGCCGCCAACTTCCTCACAGAGGATGCCCGATACCCCTTCGATTGGCCTAAATGGCTGCCGAAGGAGCCCCTAACTGTAGAAACACTACTGAGCGAACATCGCGAGGAGTTGCTTCGCCTACGCGGGACCGTTGACCTTCTCGCGGGCGGGCCGCCGTGTCAGGGATTCTCCAGCGCTGGCCGTCGTCGCGGAGACGATCCTCGCAACTCGCTCATTGAGCGCTACCTAGAATTGGTCGACGTATTGCAACCGAAGATTCTGCTGTTGGAAAATGTCCGAGGATTCACATTGGACTTTAGGGCGAGACCGGGAGCGGGATACCCAAATCGCGAAAACGCAGCCGCCCAACTGGCCCGGCGGCTCTCTTCTGATTACGACGTTGAGTCTCAAATTATGAGGGCATGCGACTTCGGTATACCCCAGAAGAGGCCCAGGTTTATCCTTGTTGCCACGCGCAAAGGTAGTGGCGCCAAGGCGGGCGCGCTGCAAGGCCTCCCTGCGACAGGCTCGCTCGTGCTTCAAAGCTATGGTCTTAAACCAACCGCCTCAGCCGAGGACGCTATTTCAGACCTGGAAGTCAGTCGCAATGAGCTGGTCGCTTGCTCCGACAGCAGGGGCTTTCAAGCCATAGGGTATGACGTACCCCTCAGCCAATATCAGAGAGTAATGCGAGATGGCCACGTAGGCCCGCCGTCCGACACGCGCTTAGCCAAGCACACTCAGGCTGTGAGAGAGCGCTTCGCAGATATTATTGAAGCTTGCATCAGGGAAGGGCGTAAATCTCGTCAGCTGAACGTAGCAATGCGCGAGAAATTTGGGATTCGAAAGATGGCGACGAGGGTACTCGACCGTGACCTGCCAGCACCGACAGTTACCAGCATGCCCGACGATCTGCTCCACTACAGCGAACCTCGAACATTGACGGTTAGGGAAAATGCGCGGTTGCAAACATTCCCCGACTGGTTCGTGTTCTGCGGTAAATATACCACCGGAGGACATCGCCGGCGTTTCGAGGTGCCTCGTTTCACGCAAGTGGCAAACGCCGTTCCGCCTCTATTGGCCGAAATCCTGGGTGTCCGACTCAAGCGCCATTGCTTGGGGATTGGGCTGGAGGGTCGCTTGGCGGGGTAGCCTCCGAAGCCTCAACTGCCCCTTCCACTGCTTCTTCGAGCGCAGCCAACCCTTTCGCGATCTGTGGCTCCCCAACGGCCGTCGCCAACTCCTGCAGCATTGTGAGCAATCCTCGCAAATTGTCGGAGTGTTCCAAGAGCCTGAGGCGAAGGGCTTTCATAGAGTCGTGGTCAAGCGCCTGCTCGCGCCCCTCTAGAACCAACTTACCATCCTTGAATTCCGCCTTACGGTGCGCAAAATCATTGCGCGGCGTTATGACGTCAGCATGATACTTGCCGAGCTGCTCAATCAGATGCGGTTCACTCATGCGATCGGCTAGCTTACCCACTTCCTCTTGAAGAATCTGAAGGCGCAGGGCGGCGCCGAATGAGGGTTCTCGCAGTAGCTTCGCAAACTTACCTTTCTGGCCGTAGCCATCGACTTCACCTGCCTTTTTGCGCAGCGATGCTGAAACCCGGACAGCAATATCCGCCGCGAACGCCGCAGCTCCTTCACCGGGATGAAGAATCTGCTGCACAACCTCAAGGCACTCGACCATTCCGATGTCGAGATCGCTCGTCGCTGCCATGACGATCCCGCGCATATGATTCAAATCCAACACCCGTCGCAACTGGCCATGGATAATTCCGTTGGCTCGGTCACTAAGATGCTCGCGGTTCACGCAGAAAACACCGTCGATGCCCTGATCGAAGATTAGCTTGCGAAGGGTGCCAGCCGGCTCCGAACTATAAAAAACAATGTCGGTGTCGCGAAAGGTCTGGCGGATTCTGCGAGCCACGACGGCGCCATCGTGAGCGCCTCCCAGTTTCCAATCCATCATCACCAGATCGATGCCCTGGTTCGGCAAGTTAGCCAGCGGATCCTGTACGTCGGCTGAGATGATCCGGAGGTCTATGCAGGGCTCGAAACCAAGTCTCGCGATAATTCCCCGGACCCGATTGACGAAGGGGCGAATGGTCCCCTCTTGATCGTCGAACCACAAAATGTGGTAATCTAGATGCATCTTCACCCCCTGATGCGAATGACGAAGCGTGCGCCCCTATCTCCCCGCTCAGCAGTAATCGACCCGCCGAGATCATCAAGGATTTGTGAAACATGGTACAGGCCGAGGCCGGAGCCGGTAGAAGTTGTGAAACCCTTCTCAAACAGGCGAGGCAACTCTTCCATACCTTGTTCAAACCCGAGGCCATCGTCTTCAACTGTAATTCTCAACTCACGAGGAGACGGTTGATCCAGGGCAAATACGACCTCTGTGGCTTCTGCCTTCCCAGCATTGCTGACCAAATTGTCGACCAAGATAGACACTTCGATTGGTTTGAAACGCCTGTGAAGTCCAACGGCGGTGGATGTGACCTTTATCCGAATTCCAGTCTCGGTAAACATCGGGGCTACCTCGTGGATGTAATCCTCGATGTAACCGGCAAGATTCTCTTCTATAGACTCAGAATCTAGGCGAAAATTGGCTTTGGTTGCAAAACGCGCAGTCGATAGAACCTTGCGATTCTGGAAAGAGATATTCTCAAAGGTCGAGAATAGATCGTCTTTGCTAGGCGTTTCACCGTCCCGGAGCCGATCAAATTGCCCGTTGATGATCTCGTTTATTGCCGCTGCGTGAATAATGATTTGATGGTTCAATATCTCGATTGTTTCGCGGTCTAGGCTCGATAGCGACGTTAGGAATAGATTGCGCTTTCGCTCCTCCTCTAGCGCCTCAGCGGAATCCTCCGCATGTCGCATTGCCTCAGCAGCCGCCCGCTCTGCCTCGCGCCGGGCAAGTCGCTCCCTGTCCGCTGATTCACGCGCCGCCGCCTCAGCGCGTTGTAGATCGACATACCGCTTACCTGCTGCTTCGATCTCACTGAGGAGATTTGCATCGCCAGATTTTTCCGCCAGGACTTTGAGGCCAGATAACGCTTCATCAAAGGCGTCGGACCGCTCATTGAGAATCCGAACCAGGTCCTGATTATAAGCTAGAAGTTCAACACCCTCGGTGCCGGCCAATTGAGAAACAATGGCTGTGATTCGAGCGCTTGCGCTGTCACCCAACAAGCGAGACGCATCATCAACATCAAAGTCTAGCGTGTCTTGCCAGTTTACGCCGACCACATAGCGTTCGAGACGGCGAAAGCACTTGGCATCGAAGCAATCCTCGAGTTGTTGGTAAGCCGGTGTTTCGATCAGTCCTTGGTCTCGACTAGTAGACTCAAGGAGAACGTCATCAGACCCGCTAACGTCGATCCGACCAATGATGTCACGCGTTCCGAGGAAGCGGTTGTAGCCCTGAGCCTTCCGTCGATCGATACCGAAGGTATCCACCCCGGCCTCGCCAATCGGAAAGATTCTGAACCCATTCTTGAACAAGAACACGGATCCGAACTGGACCGATGGAATGCCCATTCTTCGAGCAAACGTCGCCTTGGCCGATCGATTCAAGTAGAATAAACTACAATGAAAACCGGTTCCAGTTAGCAGCGGATAATCAATATTTGGCTCGCGTAGCCGATAGATCAAGGAACCTCGATCTATCAACGTAGAATAAATGTACTCTCCATCATCGGAAAGACTTACCTCTAACTCAGTAGTTTTATCTTTAAGTGTATCAAAAATAAAATTCTCAACCGGACCGTTTACGACTTGAACGGGGCCGCCTTGCACTACTTGACGAGCGCGCTCGGCGGCATCATTGTCCTCTTCATCCCTTGCATGGATGACCACACTAAAGTCGTCGTTCGTCGCACCGAAGGGGTTGATTAGTTTGGCAAGTGCCGCACGCAAGCGCAGCATCTTTTCACGATCCCATTCCTCGCGCAGGCCTGATATTTCTAGGACTGTGCCCGACTTGATCGACGGCACCTCCTCGGGGAGCTCAAAGGCAGTAGCTGTGCTATGCCCTAGCGGAACATCTTTGAACTCGTCGCGCGCATTTCGCTCGAAGTCCTCCCAGTTGACATTGACGATCTGGACCTCGCCCGTTTTGCGACGGGTTTGCATTCTGAGCGTTTCGCCCAATCGGTCACACGAAAACCTACCTACACCCTTACTGCCTGCAAAGGAGCGGCCTGCACCAATCCGATCGCGATAATCGACGTCCTCAGTCCCATCTCGCTTTGCAGAATAGGCAACGAACAACCATTTTCGGGCGATGTCATCGAAGGACATCCCTTTGCCATCATCGATAATGTAGATGCGACTATCGCCAAAGACGATGTGGACGTTTCGAGCTTTGGCATCGAATCCATTTTTGACCAGCTCGAAAATCGCTACCATTTCATCTGTGATGAGATCGCGTCCAATCACGCGCTTCAGCGCAGCACTTATTTTGAAATGGAGGGGCTCCTGCGGAGCCTTTGCATCAGTCACCTAGGTACCGCCCCCTCCCTGATTCGGCTCGAGTTTCGTGGCACAATAGCGCCCAAACGATGCGTGGCCAGCTTGGCCTGATCGCTCGATTGTGCTGACCCTCCTTTGGCGCCTCATCGTTGACGGGCAGCAACGAGTCGGCAACATGATTGGATGACACGGACAGCGTTTCAATCACTCCCCGAATCCGACCTCGTGGTTGATGCCACCTATGAAAGCGACCGAACAAGGGTTGGTATTGCGGGCGAGCCACTTGCCCCGTTGACGGGCACCGGCAACCAAGGGGGGTTTCGATTTTCGGGAAGCATTGGCGCGCCGGACCTAGTAGTTTTGTACACGACTATGGCCGAAGCGGATTGGCCCGATTCCATCGACGACGAGAACGGACTTTTCTACTATTTTGGCGATAATCGCAGGCCTGGATTTGAGCTTCATGATCGACGTTCGGGCCGCGGCGGCAACCAGATCCTCCGAAACTCATTCGCACTCACCCACTCAGGTCCAGCTGGACGCGCGAAGGTTCCTCCCTTCCTGGTGTTTTCGAAAGGCGACGAGAGGCGCGATGTCGTTTTCCGGGGCCTCGCCGTGCCGGGAGCGGCGCATCTGGATGCGGGATCAGACCTGATCGCCACATGGAAGTCGATTTCCGGTCAGAGATTCCAGAACTACCGTGCGGTCTTCACCATACTCGACACTGCCAACGTCCCTCGGCGATGGCTTCGAGCGCTGCGGGACGGCGAGAAACTAGGAGCGGATTGTCCCCCGGTTTTTCGTCGGTGGGTTGAAACCGGACACGCAAAGGCACTTCAAGCGGAGAAAGTGAAGCGGACGCGTTCGCCTCAACAGCAACTGGGGGTGACGCCGTTACAGCGAGAAATAGCGCAAGCGATGTATGAGCATTTCCGCGGTTTCCCTACCGCGTTTGAGCACTTTGCGGCTGGCCTCGCCCGAATGATGGACGCCAATATCGTAGCCCTCGACGTAACCAGGCCGAGCCGCGATGGCGGCCGAGACGGCATCGGCCGGTATCGTATCGGGCAACCTCAAAACTGCGTGACGGTCGACTTCGCATTGGAAGCCAAGTGTCACAATCCGAGATCGGGCCTAGGCGTCAAAGTCCTCTCCCGGTTGATCTCACGGCTTCGCCACAGGCAATTCGGTATCCTCGTTACGACAAGTTTCCTTGCGGATCAGGCATACCAGGAGTTGGTTGAAGATGATCATCCGATTGTCGTTTGCGCGGGCGGCGATATCGCTGAAATCCTCATTGAGAAGGCAGGCCTGACCTCGGCATCGGATGCGAAACTATGGTTTGCTCGTACATATCCGATCGAGCGATCGGCTGGGCCTGAAGTCACTGTGGCGGACGGCCTATCCGACTAAGCCACGATGGGCGCGGTATCGGCATGCGGAGCTCAGGGCCGAATGGAGGTTCCAGGTCATCACGTTGGTTCGTCCGCGCACAAAGGGTGTAGCTAAATTTGTTGAATGAAGTTTCCGAGAACGACGTGTCGCCGCCACTCTCGACACACTTCAGACACCAAGGGAATTTGAGGCATGATTTATCCTAAGATGTACCGCGGAACCTCTCGAAGATGGCAACCGCGGGCAATTTTATGAGCGGGCCTAACATGCCTCCCCTCCCTACCCTCGCGCCGCCCAAATCCCGAGCCACGGTCGCATTCGTCGCCCGTGGGAGACCGCGCACATCAAACAAGAACGTCGGCAAGTCAGGTGAGCGTGCGAAGCAAGAGTACTCAAAGCTCTACGCCCAGGCGGGCGGTGCCAAGTCGGAGGAGCTTTCGTACGCTACGGTCTACTATTTCGTTCCTGGGTATCGTCCCAGTAACGATGCGGACGCAGGGAACATCCACAAGCGTGTTCTCGATGGATTGCAGGGCACCGCCTACGAGGACGATCACGTGGTGCGGCTCATCACATCTGGGGTAATCGACTACGGTCCTGCAGCGGTCGGACCGTTACGGGTAGATCAACTCGACCTTACCGGCGTGCCCGCTCTTGCGCTTGCTGATTTGGCCAAAGCAATCGCTTCCGCCGCGGATCATTTTCTCTACGTGGAAATCGGTCCCCTACGTCCATCGATGATGGCCTTCGGCATTGGAGAAGAGCGATGATTGTAGAGGATCGCGGGATTGGGGGGTTCTTTCTAGAGCGGGCGGCGGCCGACGAATTGAGCGAACAGTTGTCCCGGGATGGATGGATGGTCGAAAAGGAAGCCGACATTGATGGCAGCCGGCTGGACCTCGTGGCGCGGCGCGGGAGCGAGACCATATTCTTTGAGTTCAAGCTCGCCGGATCGCCGTCCTCGGACGATTGGTCTGCCCAACTCGTCGCACTTCAGCAACTAGCGCGGCGGCACGGAGCCGCCTTTCGCCTGGTGCTCGTGCGCCCGCCTCGCCAGATGGAACTTGAGATCGACGGGGTAGCGCAGATGCTGTTCAACGCCCTGGTACAACATCCTCCTTGGCAGGTAGCCGACATCGCCGGACACACTCTCATCGAAGAAGTTGAAGGGGTGGACTTAGAATCGGTCCAGATACGTGGGACGATCGCCCGAGTGCGAGGCGAAGCGAATCTCGGCGTAACCCTTCAAACTGGCGGTGGAGAAGCGATCGGATCCGAGACTTTTCCTTTCGCCTTCTCAGCGACGCTCGATCTGGCGGAAGGACGTGCGGACGAGGTTGAAGTGGACGATGTGGATTTGTCGAGTTGGTACGGCGAAGAGGTGTACAGCCACGAGATGGATGGTGGCGACCAGACTCCGAGTAATGATAATTCAGAGCAGGACGACCCGCCTTTTTGACAAGGCGCGCTGCATCTCCGCTTGGGCGTGCGCACAATCGACGAGTTTCTTGGATTGCGACTAGTTTGCTGGCACGCTGGGCCAGCCAGCTCAATGTTGCATCTCCCTTGCATCGTCACCAATTTGCCGCACCGAAACAGTCAATGCTTCAACGCTGCACGGCGCGTTTCGCAGAGCCGCGGCATATCCATCGTTTCGTCCAAAAAGAACTCGCCCATCCTTCACGATGAAAATCTGCCGACCTGTATAGCCGCCTATGCGATTTTTCGAATTCACCAGTCCGCAGGTCACGCCGTCCCGCGTAACCACCTCGGAAAATTGAGCGGAGTCCGGGTCCACGAGAGACCCCCTGACGAGCCGTTCGGCATCACCTTCACAACCCGCGCATACGATGGCGAGCCCAATGACCAATCGCTTCACGATGGTTTCCCCCGGAAGTCGATGGCGGTCCGCCCCCGCTTTCGACTTCACACCAAGCCCTGGTGATCGGGGAGTTAGTAAACCGACGTAGATCGGTCCCTACGACCTTTAGGCTGGGAAGCCCTGGACATACGTCGCAGGCTCCCCGACCATAAGGGTCAAGGATGTGCGGACTGCTACGGACAGCCCGACCGTCTACGTTCGGGGTTACTAAGCCCCGGAAGCCGTGCGTGGCGGCTTCATCCCAAGTATGAGGAATTAGCCGCGCCAACTCAATGGCGACCTGTCTTAGTGCGCAGTATTTCGCTGAAACGCCGCGCCCCAAGGTCCGGAGACGCCGTCACGAACCGGATATGGGCCTGAGAGCCATCGCTCTTGGGTGTATCATGGTGCCATTCGCGAAAGGATCGAGAATGGGCGGCACAGGTTCAGGCGCACGACGCAGCGCATACGCTGGCAATGTCGAGGATGTGCTGGCGCTCGACATTCGACGCCTCCGCCGGCTGGGTGTCATGCGCACCGGGGGATGCGTCATTGAGGACATTCACTGGTCGACCGGCGGCCTCAGCACGCCCTGCGTTCGCCTGCGCGTCGATCTCAGCGATGTCGAGCGCGGCGGTGACATGATCATTGCTGGAGAAATGCCGGATGGCGCCATTCGGCAGCGGATCGCGATCGAAGCTGTGCCGTCAGGCTTTGGCGGGTGCCGCTGCTATTTCATCTGCCCGATCACGGCGGCGCGGTGTGAGATCCTCTATTATCTCCACGGGCGGTTTGCGTCTCGCGCAGCACAGCACCTGAGCTATGCGGTGCAGGGCATGAACGAACTTGAACGGGCGCGACGAAAGGCAGCGAAACTTCGTTGCCGCCTACACGGCTCGGGTCTCCTTCCCCGCGCGCGCGGTTCCAACCGCATCCAGATTGTCGAGCGGCTCCGTGAGGCGGAATTCGATACCCGCGCCCTCCATAACGCGCGCCTTCGCAGCCTTTGCGGCGGGTCTGGTACCCGTGCGGGACCCAGCGGAAGACGCTGAGCGTCTCGGATCGCACAAAGCCGCGGTTCGGAATGCCTGGGCGGGATGATTTCAAATCAGCGGGTCCTCACTGACTCACCTGAATTGAAGCGGCTGGCTGGTCGTAACGTGTCCGATACGGCTAGAAGAACGCCACCATTGCTCCAGTGGAAAATCGCAAAGTTCGATAAGGCAGTTTATGGCACGCGACCCCAGACAAAAGCCACTTGTTACGCGAGCAGACAAGACCGAGGTCTTTGAAATCCCTGCCGTGACCGCGGACATGCGGCAGCGGGTCGGTTCGAGTCAGATCGACGAGTTCGTCCTAGCTCACGGAGCCTCCGACGTGTTGCGCGAGCTTGTCCAAAACGAGTTCGATGCCAACGGCTCAGAGATCGGAATCCACTTCACGCAAGCATCGCTTGAGATCACTGGAACGGGGCGCGACATCCCGCCCAAGGGTTGGGGACGGTTATCGGTCTTTATCGGTACCGGAGAAGTACTTGGGGATGGCTCAGGCGAGAGGATCGAGCCGAAGGAAAGTAGCATTGGCTCCAAAAACCTAGGGATGCGGTCGCTATTTCGATTTGGTGACAAGATCCATGTTAGGTCCGCCGGCCGCATGGCCGTCCTCGATCTCCCGACATTCACAACGGGGCGGCAGCCCGACCCGGCGCTGAAAGGTCGCAAGGGGATTCTGATCCAAGTCCCGTACCGTACGGTGGCCCTCCGCCAGTTCACACCCTTCACGCCCGAACGCGAAGCGGCTGACCTCGAGGAGATCGAGCGAGTCTTGTTTCCGACGCTCGTAAAGCTTGCCTTGCCCGGAAGGCGTCGCGGCATCCACTCGCTTACAATATCATCTGACCGGCACGACCGTCGCATCAGCTGGAACCAGACCGCTGAAACCGCACGCAGCACGATCGAGGGCGTCGGCGTCGTGCGACGGATCGGTAAGATGCTCGCTCGAGGACCGGCGAAAGCTCGGTCTCGCCAAGATCATGAAGAACTCGAGTTCTCTCGCTCGATCGACATCCCCGCCAAGTGGTCGGGCCTAGACTTCCCAGAATATTTTCGATCGGGTGAGCAGCTTCGCGTTGCGGTTTCAATCCCGCTGAAGGCGGGGAAGCCAATCACCCACCGCATAGGCCATTACTACTATCCTCTTCAGGCCTCACAGGCACGCACCGGCTGCGCGCTAAGCGTCTCGGCACCATTCCATCTGGATGCCGAGCGGACCCGTTTGCTTCCTGACGACTGGAACGCCTGGCTCAACAACGAGACCGCCAGCCTTATTGCAGATCTCGTCGGTGCCGACTGGTTCCGACGCTTCGGTCGCGCAGCGTACGACCTAGTGCTCAAACACGGGCAAGAGGATCGCACCCTTGCCAGTATCGTGATGGAGCGACTGAAGGAGAGAGCTTGCTGGCCGAACGCCGAGGGTGAGCAAAGCTTAGCGAAGTCGCTCGTCGTGCCCGACAATGCTGCGCTTGGCGGGCATGTCAGCGCCAGTGCCTACCTCCACAACGACCTCTCGGCCGACCCGCACATCGCAAAGCTGGCTATCGAGTGTGGCGCTAAACGATTCACTGTGAACTCGCTAGTACGGCTCCGCTGTGGAGGCGAACAGGACGGCGGCATCCAGACCGCCATCAGCGCTGGCGAGGCTAACTATCGCTACACACGCTACCCAGGCCTCGCGCTTGACCCTGCGGAGCAGCATCGCACGGCAAACGCACTTTCCCAGTTCAAAAGGCTTTCGCCGGAGAACCGTCGAGATTTGCGCGAAACGCCTACAACGCTGACAGCGGTTGGCACGCTTGCCGCAGCAGAGACTCTGGTTCGGGTCAGTCCGGACATGTGGGAGGCTTGTCCGGAGCCCCTTGCAACCCGGTTGCATCCAATCCTCCACGATGACCTCGCGGTGTCGCGTTACTGTCGGCCCTTTAAGTTGACCCGATGGATCGAAGAGGCGGTGAATCGCGCCTCCGCAGGGGGGATCACCGATACAGAGCGTGACGCGCTCTATCGCCACCTACTCCTGCCGAACACGAAGCTCACCTCGCGCCTTGTTGGCTTGATCCGAAAAAGCCCGGTGATCAAGGACGACAAAGGCGCATGGGCACGTCCCGACAGTCTCGCAGTCCTACCAGCACGCGATGCGACGGCACTTGGCAGCGTGGTGCGGGCACCTGCCCCTCAGGTTCGCCTACGCCCCGGATTGCTCGAACGACTGGCGATTCGCCGCAAGGTCATCGCCAAGGATTTGGTCCTGCTCGCGAATGAGGTCGCTGGCGAACCTCAGCTCGCAGGATCTTTCGAAGACCTGTTGCGGCGCCACGCGACATTGCTGTCTTCCAAGATCGTCGCCGCGCTGTCTGGCATCACCTTCCTCCGGACACGAGCAGGCAGTCTTGCCTCTCCGAGTCGAGCTCACCTGCCGACTGTCATCAATTTGACCTGCCTCTCGCCCGAAGAGTTACTCGCTGACGACAAGCCACTCTACCGCCGCTTGTCGTGTCCGGCGCGTCCCGGCACGATGATCCTACTGGAGATCGTCGAACGCGCACGCCATACGTCCCTGCCACCTCCAGTCCCGGAACAGCTCTATCCCGCTCTAGTCGACGCGCTGCGTGCCGAACGCCAGCAAACGAACAGCGTCGCCGACCGCCCGATCCTGTACATCGACGGTCAGTACGTCACTCCACATGCGACCTTGGTGGCTTCTCGGCCGCCGCGCTGCCTGCAGGTTTCGATTCCGGTAGTTCGCAGCTCCAACAGCCCCCTCGCAGAGGCGTATCTGGCGCTCGGTGCCAATGCGTCGCCAAAACCACATCAGTGGCTCGCGTTCTTCGCTTGGGCGGATGGCCGCGCGTCTATTTCTCGCGGCGTGCTTTCAGTCGCTGACCGGGCGTTGATGCGTGAGGCTTATCGCTCACTCGCCATCGGAGGATTGCCCTCTGGCCTGCCTGCAACGATGCTCAGCCTGCTAAGTTCTCAGAGCACGTTGCACAGTCTGGAGGAGCTACGGTCAGGGCACTTCTTAGAAAACGACTTCCCTGAACTCGCCGAAAAGCTGGTTGAAGCGAAAGCTGATATCGCCTTTGCTGACGGCGACGAGATGAGCCGGATCATCTTCCGACGTCTAGATATCGAACCCTTGAGCGACCGATGCGGCGAAGGACGTATCGTTGTCGGCAAGCCGACAGGTGCTCCTAACTGGTTCCGAGAAAAGACTGCAGCGAAGGCGCTTGAACAGCTGCACCGCTCCGATCTCGCTCAGGCACTGACCGAGCTGGCCTATGCGCACCAGAAGCAGAACAGGACTTTCGAGCCTGCCCGGACCAATGTCGTCCGGCGTCGCCTGCTCGGGATCGAGAGGATCGCCTTTACGTCCGATTTGGAGCGCGCATATCAGTTGGGAAGGCGGGTCAGCGTCCCTTGCGACTCGGCGATCGAGAACGGCACGCTTTATCTTCGCCCCACTCAATACAAGTCTGAATATGATCTCGTTCTGGCGCTTGAACTGGCACGCCTAATCGGCGCGGCCAGACTTTCGGATGTCCGGACACTCGCGTCGAGCCTGCTGCCAATATTGCAACTCGAACGGCCGCCGGAAGTGCTCGCCTACCTGCGACGGCTCGGCATACGTCCTGTCGCTTGGGAGTACACCGACGACCCCGTGTCCGATGACGTCGAGATCACCCGCGAACAAATCACCCAGACCCTAATCTCATCGGTCCGCATCACGCCGCCGTCACCGGTGACGCCCGCATTGCCATCGGCGATCCCGCCGCCTCCGAACCTGCCTTTGCCCGTTCGGCCAGTCGCCTCGCCCGCCCCACTGCCACCTTTGGCTAATGTACATCTCGTCGTCACGGCACCTTCAGGAGAGGCACCGCCTGCGCCCCCCTCGAACGGCGGCAGTAGCGGTTGGCGCAGCAGCGCGATCTTTACACCTCGGACTCCGCTTGAGATGGAACGCGACCGTGCGATCGGACTTCAAGGCGAGGCGCTTGTCCATCGCCAAGAGGTCGAGCGCGTTCGTGCCATGGGTTATGGTGACGCCGAGGCACGCGTGGTGTGGGTATCCCAGACCAATCCGGGTGCAGACCACGATATCCTGTCCATTGACCCGGATGGGGGTCCAATCTGGATCGAGGTCAAATCGACGACCGGCGGCGATGGCCGGTTCGATTGGAGCATTGCTGAGTTCGAAAAGGCCCTGCGTGAAGGTCCCCGATATCAACTATGGCGCGTCTATGATGTGGGAGGAATCTCACCAACCGCGAAGTGCTTCGACAATCCGGCAAGCCTACTTCTTACTCCAGCCATTCGACTTGAAATCTCATCTTTGCGAGCGTTCGTCGAATCCCGCTGACCTCAATTCAGACGGCCCCCGCTCCGACCCGTCGAGCGTGGCTGTCCCAACACCCATGCCTTAGATTCAGAGCTGGGGTTTCTCCTGACAAGCCGACAGGCATGACCTTAATAGGGGGATGGTCAACCGAACGAGGACGACCATCGCCATGCTTCCCCCTGACTACGACCACCTTCTCTCACATGCGCGAAACCTGTTTCCCGCTCACGAGATCCAGATGACTTATGGCGACGATGAGACCATCCACATCGACCTGAACGGCCGCCGCTTCACCTTCGAGATCGGAAGTGATGATGATGCCTACGTCTTCACTGATGGTCAGGACTGGTTTGTCATCCCTCTCAGGAAAAACCCCGACACCGACTGGGATTTTTCCTGACACGCCTTCCGAGCCCGTCTTAATGGAAATGTCGGTCCTAAACGAAGGAGACGACCAACATGAACGCCACCACGATCCCGACCGCGAAGACGACCACACCCGTGACCCCGAAGACCACGCCGGCGCCCACTGCGAAGCAGCCGATCGTGACGCTGGAGCAACTCGCGACGGAGATGAAGGTGACGCCGCGGGATGCGCGAATGCTGTTGCGGCTCGCCGCCAAGCAGAAGGCGATCTATCCCACGCTCGGCAAGGAGCATGTCGCCCGCCAGCCTTGGTCGTGGCAACCGGGGTCGAAGGCGCTGGCCGAAGCCCGCAAGGCTCTAACCAACGCCGACTGAAGAACCGAACTGGCCAGAATGTCCCTACAGGGGTGTTTTGGCCAGTTTCCAGTTCCGCCCTTCCCGCGCGACGCCCACCTCGCGAGCCGCCCGACGTAGGGTGCGCTCCGAGAATGACCGCTTCTCACCTGCTGCCAGCACCGCCTTGATCGGCTGCGGCCCCCCTGCCAACGCCGTTTCAAGATAGGCTTTCGCATCACTAATCGCTGTGTCCGGTCGGCCCGGCTTCGCTGGCTGCCGCGCAAAGTCATCTGGTCCCAAGTCAGACGAACCCCGCCACTTCAGCTTCGGCACCCTCCCCTCTGCGCGGTCGCCGCCCACCAGTTCATAAAGCTGAGTTTCGCCGCGCTCGGACAGGTTGTGCTTGATGTGAACCATTACTCGCAAAGCAGGGTCTTCCGGATGCTCCCCAACGAGGACGGCGGATCGCGAGGCGGCGGTAATGTCGATCGAGCCCAAACCTCTGAAAATCGCTTTGTCCTTTTCGCCTTTGGTCAGGTGGCGCAGCGCGATCACCGTCACGTGCTTCTCCTTCGCCAGCTCGGCCAGGCGGGCCATGAACGGTCGCGTCTCGTTCGCCTTGTTCATGTCGATGCCACCCTGCATGTAGGCCAACAGGGGATCGAGGATCAAAACTCCGATCTTACGTTCGTCGATATGTTCCTCGATCCATCCGAGCGCTTCCTCTTCTAACCGGAAGAATTTCGCGCTGTAGGTGATCCGCTTTAGATCAGCGCCCATGCGCATGAGCCTTGGAACAAGCGTGGTTTCGGGATCATCTTCCGCACTCATGAAGAGCACGTTCCGCGGCTTCACACGACGTTGCCCCGGCAAAGATCGACCAGCTGACACCGCAGCCGCGATCTCGCAGAGAAGATATGTCTTGCCGACGTTCGGGTCGCCTTCGAGCAGGTTGATCGACCCACGCACGAAGTAGGGTCGCCAAAGGAAGTCGACCTCACGCGGCTCCACGTCCGCCATAGAAAGGAACAGGCCCTCATCGGCGGGATCGTATCTGGTAACGCTCTGGGCGATCTTGGCGACCGACTGCTCGGACAATGGGGGATTGCAATGATCCTCGTTGACGGCCTTCAACGCCGTCAGGATCACATCTGCCTCGAAGCCCTGCCGCCGGAAGGATCCCGCAAGACTGGTCAACCGATTGTCGCGATTGCCCTTGGCGATCCCATTACCCTGGGTCGCATTGCCAATCTCGGCCCTCCTTCTTGAGTTGATCGCCGCGACTGCCTTGGCCGGAAGGTCGGCGATAGCCGCAGCAAAGTCGGACGACTTATAGCGCCCGCCTTCGGGATGCGCGCTTTCCGGGAGCAAGACATAGCCTGACGCGATCACGTCCAGCTTCGGCGCAATCCCGAGCCTGCTGCCTTTCACTTTACCCCTGTGTCGAAAGAACAAATGCCTTCCATCTCGCGTGATCGTCTCTCGCGTGTTCGGCAGTCTCCCGAATTGGCCCAACGCACGCTCCCCCTCGGGCCCGTCGATATCCACTACGAGGATCGGAGTGTCTTTGACGACTGCCGCCAGATTGATGGTCGGGTCGGTGCGCAGCCACGCCCGGACGTCGTCTATGTCCGTAGTTGCGCTCTTGCTGCCCCGAGGAGAAAAACGGGTGTCGGGCTGCTTGGACTTAGGCCGGATCGCGATGATGCCCATTTCAGCCTCGATCGCGGACAATGCGATACGCGCTTTGCGCTCGGTCTTACCGGCAAGGCGCTTACTCATCGTCCGACTACTCATCGTCCGATTCCTCGGACGAACAATGGTCGGCGATCGCTTCGAGAAGATCTCCGACTTCGTCAACGGATTCCAACTGAGCTATGAAAACCCGCTGGAATTCCTGCCCAGTTTTCGGACGGATCATATTGCGCACGACGATCATCCTCATGCGACACCGCCGCGCGCACGACCGAGCGCCACGATGTACTGATCGACTTCATCCGCGATCCAACAAACTGTCCTGCCGATCCTGACGCGAGCAGGCAGCTCGCCCTTCGCCTCCAAGCGAAGCAGGGTCGAATTAGACATACGGATACCCGCGCGCCGGAGGTCGGCACGGGTGTAGAGCAAGCGCCCGTGGGCGCGGCGATCGTCGCCACGTTGCATGTGATTTCTCCTTCGTTTTTTTGGAAGGAGGTGCGCACCTCACTGGCGATGAATGACGCGATATGCGACGCCGCGCTAATCCCGTGCGTCCGGTGTCGGTCCGGTAACTGCATTGCCGGACTGTACGCGCATGGCAGCTCGATCCCGCGCTTTGTCGATCTGCTCATGCAGTGTCGTTTTCTTCGGCAATTGCGATTCAGGCAGTAGCTTCCCGAGATCTTGGATCACTCTACCGTTGAGCGTCCTGAACGGGTTTTCTCGAAAATAGCGATCAAGTTCTGCCCGGAACTCCGGGTATTTCGGTCGACGCCCACGTTGGGTCTCGCGCTGCATCGGGAACTTGCGACGGAGCAACCGACCGAAGCCCGTTGCGTCGACCTCACATGGATAAGTGGCGCCGTCGCTGAGTTCGATCTGCCCAGGCTCGTCATCGATAGGCTGCGGATAGAGGTCGGAGAGTTCGAAGCCATTCGGATTCTCGAAATACCGAATCCGCCTACCCTCAACGAAATAGAATAGTGGTAACCAGCCGTTGCGGACGCAGGCCCGGAGCGCCTTCAAGGCCCATCGGCCCATTGCGCGCCGTTCAAGATCTATGTCGCGCCGACCCAGCCGAACGCATCTCGCCATGTCTTCCGTCCAAGCGGACACGAATGCGTACCTGCCCAGCATGTCGAACGCGGTTTGGAGGGGCACGATGCTATCAGCGGGGAAAGCCCGGTCGATCGTAGCTGACATTTTTGATCCTTTGCTCTCGTTCACCAAGAGTGAGGATCGCAGCCAAAGTTTACTCTAAACTATCATCCCAAAATAAATCTCAGGACGCCTTTGCAGCGAGGAAATCTCCCCATTCCTCAATCGCTTCCGCCTTCTCTCTGTCGTAGCCGTAGCGATTGTAAACCGCCGCAACGCCCGAGATTATGCCGCTCGTATGATTGAGCACCCGCTCGACGACATGAGGTGAAACACCGGCCCGCGCCATACCTGAAGCGGCAGTGCGCCTGAGGTCGTGCAATCGCCAACCTGAGGTCTCTGATCCCTCCGACAATCGTCGCACCGCCTTCGTAAATCCACTAATCGGTGTTCGACGCGTGGTCGTGAAGACTAAGTCGCAGTCGAGGAAGCGCGGCACCTCGGCCAGCTTTTCCTTCGCGAAGGCGCTGAGCGGAACGACATGCGGCTTTCCATTCTTGGCCCGGTCGCCCGGGATGATCCACTTGTCGCCATCGATCTCGCTCCAGCGCATTTCGGCAAGCTCGGCCCGCCGCGTCGCGGTCGCGAGCAGGATCGGCACGTACTGGCGGAACGGATAGGTATCGTTGAGGCAGGCGCGCAGGAGTGCCTTCAGTTCGTTGTCACTCAATACCCGGTCCCGCGAAATTTCTTTGGTGGGCGCCTTGATGCCGGCGGCCGGGTTCACCTCGATGATCCCGCGTTCGAGGCACCAGTTAAGCAGCTTGCGGACATTCGCGAGGATCCGGTTCGCTTGATATGACGATCCCCGATCGATCGCCGCATCCATGATCTCGAGCAAATGAGCGCGCTTGATGTGGCGAATGTCGGTCTGACCGAAGGTTGCGACGAACTCGCGATTGAGAATCCGCTCGCTCTCCATCCATTTGCGGTTCCGTGGCTTTGCATATTGGCGGATGAAGTCGGCAACGACCGTTTCAACGATGAAAGCCGGTTCACGTCGGCGTGTCGGGTTGCTGCCCTCCTCGACCTGGCGCATCGCCTCTATCGCGCGCTCCCGTGCCTTCGCGAGCGTGGTGCGTGGATAGACGCCTATCGTGAGACGCTTTTGCAGTAGCCCGAAGCGATATTTGACGGTGAACGTCTTGCGCCCCTCGGGACTGACGCGAACACTGAGCCCCGGGCAATGCAGGTCATGAACCTCATACCGCTTCGCCTGCGGCTTCAATGCGTCGAGTGTCTTGTCGGTGAGTGCCTTCCGCATTTGCCATCCTTTCGATGGCAACCCAAACATCACATAATTATCTCAATCTCAAAGGAAAAACCGGCAACGGACGGCATGGGATGGAATAGCTCGGCCTGACACGATCACCCGTGGACGTTAGGTTAACCGGGGGGCGTTTCAGACCAAAAATGATGCGTTGCAGACGCACCAAGGTCCGCGCACCATTTCCAAGGTTTGAGGCTTAACGCGATGACGTGTCGCCCCGAGTTCAGGATTTGCCCTGACCCTCGTCATCCCGATCGTTATGAGTTTGCTGCACCCGGTGTGACAGCCTCGATCTGCTTCCCGCCGTGCAGACCTCATCCAATTCTCGAACATGGGTCCCACAGGGGTCGTGGACGCCTAGAATTGCTCGCTTCGGCCTGAAACAGCACGCTACGGATTGCAGACCGAAAAGACGCGTTGACACAATTATCTTAGAACAATATGATGTAATTCAGATGATTATGAGACATAGTTAAGTCTCACTCTTAATCAGCGGGTCCCAGGTTCGAGCCCTGGTGCGTCCACCACTCTTTTCAATTGTCCCTGTCGCGCCTGGCCACCGCGGGACTTGAGCGGTGCGGTTGCGGAATTGGGCGCTGTTCCCCTGCGAAATTTCGTGTCACATATTCGGCCGATGAAGCGGGGGCGCCTTCACGGCTTGTTGTTTGCGGCAGCGATCGGATCATTCCTCGCGGCACCGCCCGCTCGGTCGCAGGCTTCAGGCAGCCCACAGCCACCAACCGTGTCTCAACCGCCGGCGATCCGCGCCATGACCTCCGCGGAGCGGGCGGAATATGATGGCTGGGTCGCGGGCGCTGCCGAGGCTTTCCGGCTTCAACAATTCGCCGAAGCGCAGCGGCTGCTCGAGCTGGTGCTGGCGAGGGAGGAGGCGACCTTCGGGCCTGAGCATGTGGAAGTCGCCGGGACATTGCTCTGGCTGGGGCGGACGAGCACGGACGCAAGGGCCGCCCTGGGCTACCTCCGCCGAGCGGCCTCGCTCTTCGACCGTTTCCCGGACCGGGTATTCGAGCGAGCCATGGCCCGGGTGATTATGTCCCAGATCCTGAGACGCAGCCTCGACTCCGATGACGTTATTCCACTTCTCCGGGAGGCGCTCGCGCTCGCCACGCAAGCATGGGGCGAACGCGACCGGCGGACGCTGGACATCATGCAATTACTCTCCAAGGACCTCTATTGGCGCCGCGGTCCTGAGGCACGCGCATTGCTGGACCGGGAAATCGCGTTGCGCACCGAACTGTTCGGCATTCAGGAGGAAGACACGCTCAGCGCAATGTTGCTGCGGGCGCAGGCCCGACAGATTGACGAGCCCGAGGGCGACGATTTTCCCGTGTTGCGCCGACGGCTGTTCCAGCTGACGCTCGAGCACTGGAACGGGCGCACCGCGGCAGCAACTGACCGGCTGATCTCGCTCGCACGCCGGTTGGTGAGCGAACCGGGCGGCAGCGAGCTCGTCGCCGCCGCGATAGAGCGGGTGCGCGGGGCGGAAGGCGACCACAGGATGACCCTTGTCACACTGTTGGCAATACGCGGCCACCATGCCGCGTTGCAGCGGGACTTCGCTCCTGCCGAAACATTGTTGAGACAAGAGATCGACCTCGCCAGCCAGATTCCGGATGCCGCCGAGAACGAACTCCAGTGGGCTGCGCATTACATGGGATATATTCTGCTGCTCCAGCGCGAGCGCCGATCGGAGGCCCTCCCTTATGTCCGCAGATACCGGGATTCCCGGCGGGCCGAACGCGCGGGTGCCGAGAACCGGTTCCGGCAAGACGAGGACGGCTACTATAGCTGGCGGGGCGGTCAGACCGAAAGCGTCATGTTTCTCAATGCCCTCTGGCACAATGCCGCGCCCGGCGAGGAAATGACGGAAGAAGCCTTCGAGGCGATCCAGCAAGCGACGACAGGCCAAGCAAGCCGGGCGGTCGCCCGGAGCGAAGCCCTCGCAGATGCGCAGGCCGCCGGTGCCGGGGCACTGGTCGCGCGACGCGACGAGCTTTCGTGGGGATATAGCGCGGCCCGAAGACAGCGTGACCGCGGCGACCTCGGGGACAGTCCGCAAGACCGCGCGGAAGCGTCCCGCCGTCGAGAGGCCGTGACCAGGCTCGAGCGCGAGCTGGATGCGACGGAAGCAGAGCTTCGCCGGGTATTTCCCGCATATTTCGAGTTCGTCGCCGAGACAGCGCTGACGCGGGAGCAGGCGAAGAACCTGCTCAGGCCGGATGAAGCCGTGCTTTATGTGGTGCCCGGCATCTATGGGACGATCAGCGCACTGGTCACCCGGGAGCGGATCTACTGGCATTGGGACGAGATCGACATGAGGACCGGTTGGCGGACGATCAATGGTCTGCGCAGGGACCTCGAATGCCGGGAGGCGCAGTGCAGCTATGATCGCACGACGGCTTTCGATCTCTATCGGCGCATTGTCTCGCCTTTCGCCGCCGCCCTCGAGGGAAAGCGTCATCTCTTCGTGATTGCCGAGGAGGCCTTTGGCATTTTTCCATTTGGCGCCCTGGTCACCGCCCCCCCGCAGGGACGGGATTCAGATCCCGCCGCGCTCCGTTCCACGGCGTGGTTCTCGGATGCCCATGCGATCATGCAGATGCCCTCGATACGTGCGCTTGCGCTGCAACGACGTGCGAACCGGCCTCCCCCGGCGCGGTCCGGCTTCGCCGGCTTTGGTGCGCCCGACCTCGATCCCGTACGGGCGCAGGCGAGCCGGGTCAGGCGCAACCGTTCATCGCCAGCACAGCGGGCCTTGGAGGCAGCACCGCTTGCGTCGACCCCGTTCGGCCAGCGGCGAACGGGTGAGGCCGGACGATTGCTCGCGTCTCCGGATGCGCTTCGGGTGCTGCCAAGTCTCGCCTCGACGGTCAGCGAACTGCAGGCTCTGCGGACGGCATTAGGCGCGCCCGCGCGCTCAGTGCGCACCGGACGTCGTGCGACCGAAACCGCAGCGCGCTCGGCCGACCTGTCGAACGTCAGGGTCATAGTTTTCGCGACTCATGCCAGCCTGTCGGAGGAGTTCGGAGTCGGCGAGCCGGGCCTGGTTCTGACTCCGCCGGCGCAAGCGAGCGACGCGGACGATGGGCTGCTCGTGACGTCGGAGATTGTCAGGATGCGCCTGAACGCGGACTGGGTCATCCTGTCTGCGTGCAACACCGGACGGTCCGGGCGCGGCGGCGAGTCTTTATCTGGGCTCGCACGCGCCTTTTTCTTTGCCGGCGCCCGAACGCTCATGGTCTCGCACTGGGTGATCCGGGACGAGCTTGCGCCATTGATGACCGTTCGGACGGTCGAGATCGATCGGGACCAGCCTGAGCGATCGCGGGCCGAGGCCCTCCAGCTCACGATGCAGGAGGTGCGCAACAATCCTCTCCACCCCGAATATGCGCACCCCGGAGTATGGGCCGCCTTCACCCTGGTCGGCGACGCGACCCGGTGACGGGCGGAAGAGCAACGAGGGCCAAGCGGAGGAGGCGCAAGCCGACAAGACGCACGTTGCTGCGGCACGCGCTTATCAAAGGGCTTGTCAGCACGATCATCGCCGCGCTCGGAGCGATCTTCTTCTACTTGTCCGACCTGCGCTTTTGGGGCGCCGATCTCTCCCAGAGCGTCCTGGTCCAGTTTGACGGCGGCGCGCTGGGATTGAGCCCTGCGGACGGAGGAACGGATGCCGGCCTGCGCGCGGCTCCCGAGCGCTGGGCGTTCGTGGACATCGGCCCGCGATTTTGCGCGGCCCGGGCCGAAGGACGGTCGATCTGCCCGCCAGAGACCGCGCGAACCGATCCATCGGCGCTCGCCCGACTTTTGGCCTGGGTGGTGGTCCAGCGCCCCCGCGTCGTCGTTCTCGACATTGAGGCGATCAGGGACGTGGAAGAGTTGCGGGCGGTCAACGCCGCGCTTCCCGAAGAGAGCGGGGAGCGACGAACTCCCATTCTGGTCGCCCTGCCCTTCGAGCCAGAAATCGCGAGCCTCAGCGGAGGCCAACCTGTTGTCGTCCTCGATGGCCGGGCCGCCCAATTGTTGCGGGCTAGCATCGGCACCCGCCTGCGCTTTCGTCCAACCCTGATCCAGGCTCCGGCACCAGTCGCTCGCCACTTGCTGACCGAGGTGAGGATCACCGGAGATCCGGAACTCTCCCGGCTCGACACGATCTCGTTTGCGGCGGCGCTCGTCGCGAGGACGCCGGGCGACGATCCGTTTGCCATCATTGATGAGGCCGAGGGGGGCCAGTCAGCCGGGCATTGCCGTCCACCCGTGAGCGATCACTGCCGGACGCGTTTCGCCCTGACCGAGCGCTTCTTCTCGTTCCGGCCCGCGATCCCGGCGGATGACCCAGAAGCAAGAAATGAGGCGGATGTTCGAGCCACCGAAGGTTTGCGATCCATCTATTTGCCGGCGCCGGCGATCGACCGCCTTGACGCTCAATCCGCAGGAAGCGCGCTTGCCGACGCGGTTGTCGTGATCGGCGACAGCCGCATTGCCGCGCAGGATCGACCGTGGACCGCGCTTGGTGACGTCGCGGGTGCAGAGGTCCATCTCAACGATATCCGGCAGTTCACCTATTTGCGGCCGGCACCCGATTCGCTCGGCGCCTATCTCGTCGCCGAATTGCCGTTGCTCCTGCTGGGCTTCTTCGTGGTTGCGGGGATCGAGGCGTTGCTGGCGTGGCGCCGATCGAAGAAGCCGCCTTTGCCGGTGCGCTCCTTCCGCTACCCCCTCGCCGGCTTGAACGCGCTGCTCCTGATTGCAGGCACCTCGGGTTTCCTGTCATATCTTTACCTCTATTTGTTCGGTGCTGGAGGGTTTACCGACATCATCACTCCTATGGTGGGCCTGTTGACGCTCACCGCGCTTGAGTTTCTGTTTCGCCTCGCGGCATGGTTCGAGGCGCGGTTCGGCATGGAGCATTAGGTTCGATGGATGGGAACAGCATGGCAAGGGCGCTCTTCGTTCTTTCAGGCGCTGCAGCCATGGTCTGGCCGACCCACGCCGAGGCCCAGGCGTCCGCAGGATGCGGCGCGGCCGATGAAATCGGCTGGGTGGCACGGATCGACGCGCTTTCGACCGCGCGGGGCCGGTCGGCGCCCGTCCTAGTGCGCGCGCGCAGTGACCACACGATGGCCGAGACCGCACCCCTGTGCACAGACGATGTCGTCCGCAATCCCACCGGATCGAACGTCCGGCTGTGGCTGAGGGTCGCGGGGCGCGAGCTGGTCTCGGTGAGCCCCGGCGATCGTCCATATCATGTCCGCGCGCCCGGCTGGGGCATGCGATTCCGTTCGATACTGAGCGCTATTGACGGGCTGGCTTATTGGCGCCGCTGGCGAAACGGGCGGGCCACGCCCGCGCGCACGCGCAGCAGCACCAGCACATTGTGCCGCTACGATCCGGCCGGTGCATCTGGAGCGCAATATGATGCGGTTGCCGCCTGGGGCCCAATCGTCTTCGCTTGGCCATGTAACGACCCGGCATTCGGCGTGTGGAGGGTAACGATCGAGACGGCGGGCTCACGAGAGTCCGTTACGACTGCCACAAACATGGTCCGTATCGATCCCCGCCATTGCCGCTCCTCCTGCACGATACACGTTACACAGGACATGATGAGCCAGCGCGTGGCGTCCTTTCGTCTCAACGTCGTCGAAGCCGCAGCGGTGCAATTGCCCGAGGACCTACGGGGCTTGGACATGGACGAGCGCGGCAAGGCTTTGGTCGGAACTTGGCTTATGCGGAATGGAAGGTCCAGTTTTCGCTTGCAGGCCGTGTCGCTCCTCTGGTCTGCCGGGTGCCAGGTTCCATCTGCCGGTCAAGTCGTGGCGGGGTGGTATGGCGCCCCGTCCCCGGAAGACACTTGCCTCGGTCAATGAGTTGGCCGAAGCTGGCTTGACCGGCGCATTCCTTAGCGAGCCGTCAGGCGATTTAGCGCTCTTTGACTCCCGGGTCGTGTGAGCCCACGTCCGGCGCGGATGTGATTTGCTCGCGCGCGGTGCCGCCAGGAGAAGCAGCTTTAGAAGCCCGGCGGCGCCTCAGATCACCTGGAAGTCGCTGGCCGCGAGTGCCGGATTGCCGCTGAGCGTGGCGAGGAGCACGGCGGCGCCGGCGCCATTGCCGTCCGCGTCATAGAGCAGCTGGCCGTTGGCGGCGTTGTAGATGATCCGGTCATCGCCGTCGGCCGCGGCGCTGCCGGCCACAAAGGCAGCGGCATTGAACGCGCCGGGCGCGCCGATCCCCTGGAACACCGCATCGTCGAGGCCGATCTTGTCGGTGCCGGAGAGAAAGTCGAGGATGGTGTCGGCATTGCCGGCCGCCGCGGTCGTCGTGAAGGCGAACATGTCCGCGCC
>Ga0070665_100001182_pt1 | contig 31862 bp, 34 predicted proteins | sample KBSS13metaG_FD_65862 | JGI IMG/M metagenome (GOLD analysis project Ga0070665, IMG submission 65862) | Switchgrass rhizosphere microbial communities from Kellogg Biological Station, Michigan, USA - KBS S1-3 metaG | ecosystem: Host-associated > Plants > Roots > Rhizosphere > Soil ... | reverse complement strand
ACCTCGGCCCGGGTCAGCGTCAAGGCGACCAGCAACGAGGGCATGGGCTTCGTCGGCCGCGGCGAGGGGATCGCCTGCATCGCCGTGGCAAGCGTCGATACCGAATAGGCTTCCGACCGGGATGGCGGACTCAAAGTTGAGCGCGGCCGGCCTCAAGGCCTCGATCTCCGACTCGATCTTCGAGGTCAAGACCCTGCGCGAAGCCGGGATCCTGACCCCGATGCGCCCCGACAAGGCGCTGAAGATCGGCAGCGCCTTCATCCGCTGGGGCGCCTCCCCGGCGCTCGGCGTCACCACCGCGGCGATCCACCACCCGCACGAGCTGGCGATCCTCGACGAACGCGGCGCCCTCAGCTGGGAGCGCCTGCACCTGCGCTCCAACGCCCTCGCGCACTCCTTCGCCCGGATGGGCATCGGCCCCGGCGACGGGGTCGGGATCATGTGCCGCAATCACCGCGGCTTCGTCGAGGCGACGCTGGCGGCGGCCAAGCTCGGCGCCAGCGCCCTGTACCTGAACACGATGTTCGCCGGCCCGCAGCTGGCCGAGGTGACCCGCCGCGAGGACCCGAAGGCGCTCGTCTACGACGAGGAGTTCGGCGACCTGCTGGCGGGAGTCGACGACTCGGTGACGCGGATCGTCGCCTGGTGCGACGGCGAGACCGACGAGCCGACCCTCGAGAGCCTGATCGTCGGCGGTGACGAGTCCGACCACAAGCCGCCGCCCGAGAAGCCGAAATTCGTGATCCTCACCTCGGGCACCACCGGCACCCCGAAGGGCGCCCAGCGCTCCAGCCCCGACGGGCTGATGGCGATCGCCTCGCTGATCGACAAGATCCCCTTCCGCACCGGGATGACGATGATGATCGCGGCGCCGCTCTTCCACTCCTGGGGCTTCTTCCACTTCGTGATGAGCCTGCCGACCGGCTCGACGATGGTGCTGCGGCGCCGCTTCGACCCGGAGGAGACGCTGAAGGCGGTCGAGCAGAGCCGCGCCGACGTCCTCGCCGCGGTGCCGGTGATGGTCCAGCGCATCCTCACGCTGCCCGACGAGGTCCTCGAGCGCTACAGCCTGCCCTCGCTGCGGATCACCTCGCTCTCGGGCTCGGCCCTGCCGGGCGAGCTGGCGATCGAGTGGATGGACCGCTTCGGCGACAACGTCTACAACCTCTACGGCTCGACCGAGGTCGCCTATGCGACGGTCGCCACCCCGGAGGACCTGCGTGCCGCCCCCGGCACCGCCGGCAAGCCGCCGCGCGGGACCAGGATCCGCCTCTACGACGAGGCCGGCAAGGAGGTGCCGCAGGGCGAGGTCGGTCGCATCTTCGTCGGCAACGAGATGGCCTTCGAGGGCTACACCGGCGGCGGCGGCAAGGAGATCATCGACGGGCTCTACTCGAGCGGCGACGTCGGCCACTTCGACTCCGACGGGCGGCTCTTCATCGACGGCCGCGACGACGAGATGATCGTCTCCGGCGGCGAGAACGTCTTCCCGCGCGAGGTCGAGGACCTGCTCGCCGACCACGACGCGGTCGAGGAGGTGGCCGTGATCGGCGTCGAGGACGAAGAGTTCGGCCAGCGCCTCAAGGCCTTCGTCGTCATCCGCGGCGGGATCGAAGTCTCCCCCCAGGACCTGACCGCGCACGTGAAGGCGAACCTCGCTTCGTACAAGAGCCCGCGCGAGATCGAGTTCCTCGACGAGCTGCCGCGGAATGCGACCGGGAAGGTCCTGAAGAAGGACCTGCGCGCTCGCGATAAAGAGGCGTCCGCTTAGAAGGGGGTCGCCGGGGGAGTACCTCGGCGGACAACAGCGGGGAGGGTCCGGCGAGGTACTCCCCCGGCGCCCACTCGGGCCGTCGCAAATTGCGAATTCTTCGGTCTGCAGAGGGGAGCTTGGCTTCCGGCGGCCATAGTAGGTTGCGCAGGGTGAGTAGCGACCCAGCTCGGCAGCTGCATCAAGTCGGTGAGGCGACGCGGGCTATGCGTGGCGTCGCCGACCAGGCGCTCGAGTGGGTTCGGGTCAGCGAGGAGCGCGTCGCCGCCGCCGAAGAGCGGACCGAGGCCGTCAAGGGCCAGGTCAAGGAGCGGGCGATGCTGACGCTGCGGAAAGTCTCCGCCGAAGCGCGCGAGCGGATCGCCGCCGAGCGCAAGGCGCGGACCGAGGCCGACGCTCGTGCCGCCGCCGCCGAGGCGGCCCGCGACCGGGCCGAGCAGTCCTTCGAGGAGCTGCAGCAGAGCTCGCAGGCCGAGCGCGAAGCGATCGTCGCCAGGACCGCAGAGGCGCGTTCCGCGGCCGAGCGGTTGGCGGCCGAGGCAAAGGCCGAGGCCGAGAGCGCCATCGCCGCGGCCGAGGCGAAAGCCGACGGCGCCGTCGCCGAGGCGGAGAAGGCGGCGGAAGTCGAGTTCAAGGTCAGGCTCGAGGAGGCGCGCCAGCGGATCCAGGCCGCGGCCGACGAACGGATCGCCGCCGCAGAGCAGCGCGCCGCCGACGCCGAAGCCGCGGCGGCCGAGTCGCACGAGGCGGCGGTCAAGCTCGAGACCGAGATCGAGAAGCGGGTGATGGCCGGCACCGAGGACGTCCGCCGCGAGGCCGAGGAGAGCATCCGCCAGATGCTCGAGAAGGTCGAGCGCGAGGCCGAGGAGGCCGCACGGGCCCGCGCCGAGGACCAGCTCCGCGTCGAGGCCGACCGGATCCGCATCCAGGCGCAAAAGCGCGAGGAGCGGGTGCGCGAGGCGACCGAGGACGAGATCAAGGCCAGCGTCGGCAAAGCCCGGCGCGAGGCGCAGGCGGCGGCCGACGAGATCGCCCCCTCTTGGCTGCGCGGCAACGAGTCCAAAGCATCGACCGCCGGTTACCGGACTTTTTGATCTAACCTCGCCTGCGCAATGCGCGAGGTGAGGATCAGGGACACGCTCAGCGGCGAACCGCGCTCGCTGGAGCCCGGCTCGGAGGTCGGGATCTACGCCTGTGGGCCGACGGTGTACAGCCGCATCCACATCGGCAACGCGCGGCCGTTCGTCGTCTTCTCCCTGTTCGCCCGCTTCCTGCGCTCGGAGGGCTACCTGCCGAAGCTGGTCGTCAACGTCACCGACATCAACGACAAGATCTACGTCGCCGCCCGCGCGGCGGGCAAGGGCTCGGCCGAGTTCGCCGCCGAGATGACCGCCGCCTACATGGAAGACACCAATCGTCTCGGCGTCGGCCGACCGGACTCGGAGCCGCTGGCGAGCGAGACCGTCGACGGCATCGTCTCCTTGATCGCCGAGCTCATCGACGCCGGCCACGCCTACGAGTCCGGCGGCGACGTCTACTACCGCGTCCGCAGCTTCGACGACTACGGCAAGCTCTCCAACCGCCGGCCCGAGGACATGGACCAGGGCGAGGACGCCGGTTCCGCCTCGCTGAAGGAGGACCGGCTCGACTTCGCCCTCTGGAAGGTGCACAAGCCCGACGAGGACACCAGCTGGGACTCGCCTTGGGGCCCCGGTCGCCCGGCCTGGCACATCGAGTGTTCGGTGATGGCCGAGCAGGAGCTGGGCGCCAGCTTCGCGATCCACGGCGGCGGCTCGGACCTCGTCTTCCCCCATCACGAGAACGAGATCGCCCAGTCCGAGGGCGCCGGCCGGCCGTTCGCTCGGATTTGGATGCACAACGGGATGATCGAGACCGATGCGGCGAAGATGTCGAAATCGGAGGGGAATATTTTTCAGCTGTCCACGGCGCTGGACAGCTATGGGCGCGAGGCGGTCGTTGCCTACCTGATCTCTGGGCACTATCGGCAGCCGCTTGCTTTTGGTGCGGGGCAGATGGAGGAATCTGTGGCCCGGGTCGAGCGGTTGCGAAATTTCTTTAGGGACAATCCGCTGGGGGCCTCCGGGGGAGACTCGGCGGGCGAACAGCGGGGAGGGCCCGGCGAGTCTCCCCCGGAGGCCCAGAGCGGAGCCACCGCCCGACGCGCAGCGTTCCGCGATGCTCTCGCCGATGACTTCAATACGCCGAAGGCTCTCGCCGAGGTTTTTGAGCTTGTGGGGGAAGCGAATCGCGGAGAGGTTTCGGCGGATTCGGCGGCTTTGGCGCTGGCGGAGATGCTCGAGCTCGTTGGTCTCGGCACCGTTACCCAGCCGGAGAAGGGTGCTGAGGGGGACGAGCGGGCTGCGGAGTTGATGGAGGAACGCGAGGCCGCCCGGGCCGAGAAGGACTTTGCGCGGGCTGACGAGCTTCGGGATGAGCTGGCCGCGATGGGGTGGACGGTGCGGGATTCCGCTGACGGTCCCAGCCTGGTTCCGAAGACCTAGATGGCGAACCAGATCATCTACGGGCGCAACCCCGTCGCCGAGGCGGAGCGGGGGCGGCGGGGGGTTCATCGGGTTTGGCGGGCTCCGGAGACGCCGGCGGGGGAGTTGGAGCGGCTTTGTGGGTCGCCCGATCATCAAGGCGTGGTTGCCGAGGTCGATCCGTATCCCTACGGCGACCCTGTGGGGCTGCTGAGGCGGGAGGGGGCGCTGCTGGTTGCGCTCGACCAGGTCCAGGACCCGCGCAACCTCGGTGCCGTCTGCCGTTCGGCCGAGTTCGCCGGCGCCGCCGGCGTGATCGTGCCCGAGCGCAGGTCGGCCTCGGTGACTCCCGTCGTCTGCAAGGCCTCGGCCGGCGCCGTCGAGCACCTCGAGGTCGCCCACGTCCGCAACCTCGCCGATTGGCTGGCCGAGGCCAAGGAGGCCGGCTTCTGGATCTGGGGCGCCGACGCCGACGCCGAGCAGGCGCCGTGGTCGACCGACCTCACCGGCTCGACGGTGATCGTCCTCGGGGGAGAGGGGAAGGGCCTTCGGCCCCGAGTCGCCGCCGGCTGCGACGGCCTCATCGCCCTGCCGCAGCGTGGGAAAGTCGAGTCCCTCAACGTCTCCGCGGCCGCCACCGCGCTGCTTTTCGAGGCACTCCGCCAGCGCGGCTGATCCCTGCAAATGCAACGGCGGTTGCAGAAAGTCGCAATTTGGGGTTGACAGAACTCTGCGTGGCGGTAAAGATAGCGCCGCAATAAGGGTGAACCTCAGCTTGAGGTGCGCTCTGGTGAATAGGGCGCCTCTGGGGAGGTAAGCGGCGCCACGACCCTTCAGCAAGGAGAAGGATCTGTGGCTCTATCTACGCCTACGCAGGAATTGCCGCTGCCGGTCACTCAGACCATCAGCCGTGCCCCCAGCTCTAACCCTCAAGTTGAGCTTGATGATCATTACCTCGTCGCCCTCGCCAAGGAAGGCCGGCCCGACGCCTACGACACGATCATCCGTCGTTACCGCGGCTTCGTCCGTCTCAAGGCCTCTTCGTACTTCCTCCTCGGGGGAGAGTCCGACGATCTGATCCAGGAGGGCCTGCTCGGCCTCTACAAGGCGATCCGCGACTATCGGACCGACCGCGAGTCGAGCTTCCGCAACTTCGCCGAGCTTTGCATCACCCGCCAGATCATCACCGCGGTCAAGACCGCGACCCGCAACAAGCACACGCCGCTGAACCAGTACGTCTCCTTCAGCCAGACGCCAGCCGCGGCGGGGGACTCGGAAACCACCCTCGACGAGATCCTGCCCGGCCCCAGCGTCCACGACCCGGTCAACCAGGTGATCGCGACCGAAGAGCTGGAGAGCCTCGTCTCCTGCCTGTCGGGCGTCTCGGGCGTCCTCTCCGACCTCGAGAGCCGGGTGCTCTCGCTCTACCTCGACGGCCACTCCTACGAGCTGATCGCCGAGCGCCTCGAGTGCGACACGAAGACCGTTGACAACGCCCTGCAGCGGGTCAAGCGCAAGGTGGGGACGCACCTCGCATCCCGCGAGGTAGCCGCCTAGCCCGCCTGCGGCAGATCGGCGAGGACGTAATCGAGCAGTTCGCGCCCGTGGTCCGAGGCGACGGCAACGTCGTCGGCCTTGACTCGGACCCGGTGCAGCGACTGCATCCGCAGCACGTCGCCGTCGGTGCGGGGGTTGGGGAAGACGCCCGCGTAGGAGACGCCGAGGCGCTCGAGGTGGTCGGCCACGAGGGCGGTGGCCGGTTGCTCCAGGGGAAGGTCGACGTAGATCGCGTCGAGGCAGCGGCGGTGGAAGAGGTGATGGCGCTCGGCGCCGATCGCCTGCTCGAGGTCAGCGCCGGGAGAGTGCACGGTGAGGAGCGCCAGGTTGTGGTCGGCGTCGACCTCGCAGTGCAGATCGGTTCTCGCCGGCAGCTCGCAGCCCGGCGGCGGGTCGGCAAGCTCCCCTCGCAGCTGGCACAGCTCGATCGTCTGGGCGACGATCTCGCGGTGCCGCTCGGGGGTGTAGACCGGGCGCTCGTGGCCGTCGTTCAGCTTCAGGTAGAGCAGCGCCGCCGACTGCCGGCCGCGGCGCTCGGCGGCGGCGTCGTTCGAGACCGTCGCCGGAATCCAGCCGAGCAGGAAGCCCGTCTCGTGGGCACCGAGCTCGATGTTCGCCTTCTGGCTGTAGGGGTGGGCGGCCGTCGCCTCGCTGTACATCCCGGCCAACCCGCGCTCCCGCGCCCCCTCCATCAGGTGCCGCTTGGTGCGGGTGAAGAGGTGCTGCCCGCGCGCCGCCGGCAGGGTCACCGCCTGACCCGAGTGGGCGACCGCGTCGCCGGCCGCGGCGAGGCTCATCCCGATGTGGCAAAGCAGGGCGCCTGCGGGGCTTTCGGCGACGCAGGAGATATAGGTTCCGGCTTCGATCCGGGCCCCCACCTCGGCCGGGTCGTAGACCCACCGCACGTCATAACTTTGACCATAAGCCGCTTCGATAGCGCTCGTCAGCACGGTACCCTCGTCGGGCCCCAAGTACCTGAACGTCACGTCCATTACGGACATCATCGCCACCAGGCCCGCCTAGCTCAACCTGGGAGAGCGCCTCATTTGTAATGAGGAGGTTGCCGGTTCGATTCCGGCGGCGGGCTTTTTCGACCCCTTGCGCCCCGGTGTCGTCGCGACCACGCCGGTTCTTAGAGGCGGGCCGCAACTTTCCCCTCTCCTCCCGTTTACGCAAACGGCGCTAAGCGCTGAAGGCAAGGGAAGTCAATCTAAGGAGGCACGAGGGAGATGCAACAGCAGGAGATGTTCGAAAGGGGAGACGGGCATCGGTCGCGCCGGTCGGCGATCGCGGTTCTCTGCGCGGTAAGCGTCCTGGCACTCGCCATGGCGACCACGGCGCAGGCGTCGGTGATCAGCATCGGCAGCGTCCTGCCGGAAGGGGCGACCTCGAAACCGTTCAAACGGGTGCAGACGCTGTTCAACACGGCGTTGCCGGAGTCCGGCGCGACCCTCGCCTCACCCGTCAACGGGGCGATCGTCCGCTGGCGGATCCAGGGCGCGGTCGGCGGGCCGTTCTTCCTCCGGGTCCTCCATCCTGACGGCAAAGGCAGCTACGAAGCGAGCGGCACCAGCCTCGGGCAGTCGCCCAGCAACACCGGCCTGCAGACCTTCTCGACCAACGTGAAAGTCCAGGCGGGCGACCTGATCGGCGTCGACCCGAGCCACGACACCGACGAAATCGGGTTCACCACCGTCGCCGGGGCCAGCTACGCGTCGATCTTCCCGACGCCGTTCGACGGCTCCATTCACGCGCCGAGCGAAACCTTCAGCGGCGAAGAGCTCTCGCTCAGCGCCGAAATCCAGCCGGCGCCGGAAATCACGACGATCTCGCCGCCGTCCGGCTCGGTGACCGGCAGCACGCTGGTGACGATCACCGGCAAGAACCTCAACGGGACGACCGCGGTTGCCTTCGGTAGCACGCCGGCGGCCAGCTTCACGGTCGACTCCGACACCGAAATCACCGCCACCGCGCCGCACACCGCGCGTCCGGGCAAAGTCGACATCAGCGTCACGACGCTGGCCGGCGAGAACCCGAACACGCGGTTCGACGACTACGTCTACCGCGCCTGCGTCGTGCCGGCGCTGAAGAACAAGACGCTGAAGAAGTCGAAAACGCTGCTGCGCCGTCAGGGCTGCAAGCTCGGCCACGTGAAGAAGGTCGCCGCGCCGAAGCCGAGCAAGGTCGGCAAGGTGCTGAAGCAGGCCCCGAAGCAGGGCAAGGTCCTGGCGCCGGGAGCGCGGGTCCGCATCACCCTGGGGGAGTAAGGAAGTCCGCTAGGCCTGGGACGAGTCGCCGCCGAGGAGCTTTGCCTTCTCGGCGGCGAACTCCTCCTCGGTGAGGATGCCCTTCTCGCGCAGGGAGCCGAGTCGCTCCAGGCGCTCGAGGCGCGCATCCTCGGCGTTGCTCGGCAGGGTGGCGGTGGGGGCCTCCGCCGAGGCGTCCTCGTCCCGCTCCCCGCTCCCCGGCATCCGCACCTCGGGCATGCGCAGCTTCGAGGCCTGCTCGCCGACTTTCTCGGTGATGGCCGAATCCTTGACCGCGCTGACGACCTTGTCCCTGGTGCCGCCGAAGGTGTCGTCGTAGGTCGCCTCGGGGAACTCCTCCTCGGTCTGCTTGCGCAGCTCGTGGATCCCGAAGGCCGCCATCCCGGCGATGATCAGCGTCGTCAAAAAAGTCCGCAGCCCCTGCGTCGGGCCGGAGAGGAAGTAGAAGCAGACGATCAGCGCCAGCGCGACGTAGACGTAGGCGGGGTGGAGCCGCAGGGTCGGCGCCAGGAAGCGGCGGGTGGCGCGGGCGCCGCTGGTCGGCGAGGCGAGCCAGCCGGCGGCGAGGAAGAGGATGCCGACGATGATCACGGTCTTGGCGATGCTGGTCATCAGCGAGGTGCCGATCGACCACGCCGCTTCGCCTGCCGGCTTCGCGCTCTCGACGGTGACCAGCTGGTCGACGACGATCCCGCCGGCGATGTGCCGGGCGACGATCACCGCGAAGCCGGCGGCGATCAGGCCGATGCCGCTGAGCAGGACGGTTACCCAGCGCCCGTCGCGCGAGAGATAGATCGCGCCGGCGAAGCAGGCCAGGGTGAGGATCGAGAGCAGCAGCGCCAGGCCCTTGATCGCCACCGCGATGTCCTGCGCCGTCTTCAGCTCGTCGGACTTGAGGATCTCGATCTGGGCGGCGTCGGGCGGCAGTTTTTCGGCCAGGCTTTCGCCGATCCCGACCTGCTCGGCGAGGTTGGTGAGCAGGCTGCCGAGGTTGAGCTTGACGTCGCCGCCTTCGGTTTCGACCGCTTCTTTCTTGTTTTCGAGGACGGCCAGGAGCTGCTCGTGGGTGGTCCGGTTGGCTTCTTCCCACAGCTCCTGCGCGGTCGAGGTTTCGAGCACTTTTTCGGCTCCCTGCCCGGCCACCTGGCGCAGCCCGCCGGCCGCCGGGCCGGCGAGATCCTTGGTGTCGCCGGGGAGGATTTCCTCCAGTTCCTTGCGCACGTCGACGTTTTCGTAGAGCTGATCGACCAGGTAGGAGGACAGCTCTTCGCGGATCGTCTCGTTGTGGAGGAGGCGACCGCTGGTGTTGACCCAGTCGTCGGTGTTGAGCGCCTGGCGCTCGGTCCAGATCGCGAAGACGCTGAGAAATGCCAGGAGCGAACCGAGGATTACGAGCCCCCTGACCACCCGACGTCGTCCGCGGCTCATGACCGGATGGTATACGTGAACCATGAAGCTAGAGGGAATTCACCACATCACCGCGATCACCGAGGACGCCCAGCGCAACGTCGACTTCTACGCCGGCATGATGGGGCTTCGGCTGGTCAAGAAAACCGTCAACCAGGACAACCCGACCGTCTACCACCTGTTCTTCGCCGACGAGGCGGGGGATGCCGGCTCGGATCTGACCTTCTTCGAGTACCCGGGCGCGCCCCTGGGACGCGCCGGCGCCGGGATGGTCCACCGGATCGTCTGGCGGGTCGCCTCGGGTGAGGCGCTCGACTTCTGGGCCGAGCGGCTGGGCGCCAACGACACCGCGTCCGAGCGCGACGGCGACAGCCTCGTCTTCTCCGACCCCGAGGGTCTGGAGCACGAGCTACTCGTCATCGACGTGCCCGATCAGCCGTTGATCGCCGACCACCCCGAGGTCCCGAAGGAGATGGCGCTGCAGGGATTCCATGCGGTGCGCGCCTACGCGCTGTCGCCGGATGCCTCGTCCCAGTTGCTCGAGGCGCTCGAGTTCGAGTGGACCGACGGCGCCTGGGAAGCGCGCGGCGAGCAGCGCGGCGGTCTCTACATCTACGACGAGGCGCCTTCGGAGCGCGGGCTGCAGGGAGCCGGCAGCGTCCACCACGTTGCCTGGGCCTCGACGCCCGAGGAGCTGCTGGACTGGCGCGAGAAGGCCGTGTCCGGTGGCGCCCAGCCGACGCCGGAGATCGACCGCTTCTACTTCCGCTCGATTTACTTCCGCGAGCCGAGCGGAGTGCTGTTCGAGATCGCGACGCTGGGTCCCGGCTTCACCGTCGACGAGCCGGTCGAGCACCTCGGCGAGAAGCTCTCGCTGCCGCCGGCTTTCGAGCACCTGCGCGACGAGGTCGAACCGAAATTGCGCCCGGTCGAGAACCCGCGCCTGAAGACCCAGGGTTGACGGCGGACTTCACCTGGCGCGACGCCGGGCGGACCGTCGTCTTCCGGCGCGGCGGGGTCGGCGCGGCGGTTGAGGTGCTGCACGAGCGGGGGCTGGAGGAGTTCGAGCTGCTGAGTACCCAGCGGGCGCTGGGGGATGCCGGAGGCCTGGCGGACGCGGCAAGCGGAGTTCATCTGGTCGCGTCTGGGCAAGTCCCGGCCGCCGCAGGCGCATTGATGGGCGCACTTGCACCCCCACCACAGGCAGAGGAGGGGGTGCAAGTGCGCCCCCTCGTGGCGCTTGGCGGCGGCCGGGTGGTCGATGTGGCGAAGGCGGTTGCCGCCGTGTCGGGTGCAGAGGTGGTTGCGATCCCGACGACGTTGTCCGGGGCGGAGATGACCGGCATCCACCGGCTCCCGGCAGGGGCGGAGGAGCGCGTGAAGCGGATGGTGCGGCCGTCGCTGGTGATCGCCGACCCCGAGGCGATGACCGGTCAAGCGGAGGAAGAACTCCGGGCCAGCGCGATGAACGCGCTTGCGCACGGGGCCGACACCCTCTACCTGCCGAATTCGAATCCCGTCTCCGAGATGACCGCGCTGCGCGGGGCGGCGCTGATCTCAGGCGCTTTGGATGACGACCGGGAGAAGCGCGACCGCGCCGCGCTGGCCCTCGGCTCGATCCTCTGCGGCTACGCTATCGACTCCGCCGGGATCGGCCTGCATCACCTCGTCTGCCAGACCCTTGTGCGCGTCTGCGGCACGCCGCACGCCGAGACCAACGCCGCGATCCTGCCGCCGGCCCTGGCATATCTGGCCGAGCGGGCAGCGGAGCCGTTTGAGCAGCTCGCCACCGCGCTCGGCACCAACCGGGGTGGATTAGCCGAACGGGCCACCGAGCTCGGTCGCCCCAAGCGACTCGGCGACCTCGGCGGCGACGAGTCGCGGATCGAGGAGGCGCTCCAGGCGATGCTCCAGCGCCCCGAGCTGGCCGGCGTCCCCGGCCCGCCATCCGCCGAGAACCTCGAGCGCCTCGTACTTCAAGCCTGGTGATCGCCGAGACCGCAAAAAAGCCCCCTCAAGGAGCTTTTTTGCGGTTTCGGCGGCCGGTACGTAACTGCGGCATCGGACCTGTGTAGCGCTACGCGTGACCCGGGAACCCTTGAGCCCTGAGCGGCTCGCCTCCTACCACGCCTACACGCGCAAGCACAGCGTCAACTGGCCGCTGTACCACCTGGCCAGGCTCTTCCTGCTGCCCTTCTTCCTCGTCTACTTCCGGCTCGACCGGCGGGGTAGGGAGTACGGGCGCGTCAAGGGCGGGGTGATCGTCGCCTCCAACCACCGCAGCTTCCTCGACCCCTTCGTCGCCGGCGCCTGCCTGCCGTGGCGGCGGCCGATGAACTACATGGCGAAGGTCGAGCTCTTCCAGCGCCGCTGGCAGGGCTGGTTGCTCTCTCGGCTCGGCGCCTTCCCGGTGCGTCGCGGCGAGTCCGACGAGGACTCGATGCTGACCGCGCGGATGATCGCCGAACGCGGCGGCGCCGTCTGCCTCTTCCCGGAGGGGACCCGGATCCGGCGCGGCACCCTCGCCAACCCCAAGCGCGGCGTCGGCCGGCTCGCGCTGCAGACCGGCGCCGTCGTGATCCCGACCGCGGTGCTGGGGACCGAACACGTCCGCCGCGGCTGGCGCATCCGGCCCCGCAAGGTGAAGGTGCGGATGGGCCCGCCGATGACCTTCCCGCGCGCCGAGGAGCCCTCGCCGGCGCTGGCCGAAACGGTCACGGCGCGGATCTGGCCCAACGTGCTGCTGCAGTGGGAAGACCTCGGCGGGCTGCCGCCGATGCGCCGCGCCGCGGTGATCGGCGCCGGCAGCTGGGGGACGGCGGTCGCCGTCCTGCTCGCCCGCGGCGGTCTCGAGGTGCAGCTCGGCGCGCGGAGCACGGAGCGGGTCGAGGAGCTGATCGAGGACGGCGAGAACCGCCGCTACCTGCCGGGCGTGCCGCTGCCGGAGTCGATCGACGTCCGTCCCGCCTCGGCGATCGAGCTCGCCGGCCTCGACCTGATCTGCCTCGCGATCCCCTCGGCGGGGCTGCCGCAGGCCGTCGGCGCGATCGCCGACCGGGTCAGCTCGCGCAGCGCGGTCCTGATGCTGACCAAGGGCCTGATCGGGTCCCAGGGCCAGCTTCCCTCCGAGTACGTCGGCGAACGGGTGCGGGCCCGGGCGCTCGCCTGCCTCGGCGGTCCGGCCCACGCCCGCGAGGCGGTCTCGGGCTCGGCGGCGCTGGTCCTCGGCTCCGCCGACGAGGAGCTGCGGGTCCAGATCGGCGAGGTCTTCGACCGCGCCGGCCTCGTCTGCGAGCGCTCGCGCGACGTGATCGGGGTCGAGATGGCCGGCGCGGCGAAGAACGCCGCCGCTCTCGCCGCCGCCGCAGCGGAGCCGCACGGCCTGAACGCCGCCGGGATCGCGGTCGCCGCGATCTGGCGCGAGTGCATCGACCACGCCGTCGCCCGCGGCGCCGAGCCGGAGACCTTCGCCGGCCTCGCCGGCGTCGGCGACCTGACCGCGACGATGATGGCCCCGTCCGGCCGCAACCGCCGCGCCGGCGAGCTGCTCGGGACCGGCACCCCGGCGAGCGAGATCCCCGGCAAGATCGGCCAGGCCTCCGAGGGGCTGGACACCGTCCCGATCCTCGCCGAGGCCGTCGCCGCCTCAGGCGTCGAGGCCGAGGCCCTGGCCGCGCTCGCGGCGCTGATCCGCGGCGAGATCGACGTCGAGACCTGGATGGCGAGCTTGCGCGAGGTCGAGCGGGAGTGGCGGGCCGCTTGATCTGGCGGCGGCGGACACTGCGCGGTGCGGCGTCCTCGGTCGGCCAAATAGCGCTGCTATTCGGCCTCTCTGCGTCCTTGCCCCGCTTGGTCCGGCGCGCGCCAGTGGCAGTAGGCTTGGCGTGTGAGCGGCCCCGAGCAGAACGTCGAGCCGGCGGATCTGGCTCCGGCGGCAAAGGCGGATCTAGACCGCGCCTTCGAGGACTTCTACCGGGCCCACCTGCGAGACGTCTACTCCTACGCCTACTACCGGGTGGGGAACCACCACGACGCCGAGGACCTGACCGAGCAGGCGTTCCTGCAGGCCTACCGGCACTTCGACCGGGCCCGGCGCGAGTCCGACGGGCGGCCGCTGCGGCCGTGGGTGATCCGGATCGCCCACAACCTCGCCTCCAACTACTACCGGGACCGCTCGCGCCGGCCGCAGACGCCGCTGGAAAGCACCGAGCCGATCGCCGCCCGCCACGACACCGAGGCGATCGCCGAGGGCCGCGAGGAGCTGCGGCAGGTGATGAAGCACCTGGAGCATCTGCCCGAGGACCGGCGCGACGCCCTGATCATGCGCTTCGCCCTCGGCATGGACAACCGCGAGATCGCCCGGGCGCTGGGCCGCACCGACGGCGCGACCAAGGTGCTGATCCATCGCGCGATCAAGCAGTTGCAGGAGGAGATGAGCGATGAGCGAGCCGCGTGAGACCCTGAGCGGGTCGACCTGGGACGTCGAGCAGCTGCTGGGCGACGCGCTGCGCCCGATCGAGCCGCCGGAGCGGCTCTCGGGCCGCTTCGAGGACACGATGGCGGCGGTCACCCAGGCTGCGGCCGAGGAGCTCTCCGACTGGGCCGACGAGCTCTCCGAGAGCGAGCTGCGCGCCCTGCGGGACCCGCGCAACTGGGTCCGCCCGGTGGTCGCGGTCGGTGCCGGCGGCGCCGCGACCGGGGCGCTGGTGCTGCTGGAGCTGCGCCGCCGCGGCCGTAACCGCAGCGAGAGCGGCCTACGCTCGCTTGCCAGCGGGCTTCGCTCGCGGCTTTAGCTCGCGCTTCGTCCGCGGCGTTCCGGCCACGGCCGCGAGGCCGAGCAGGCCGACGACGAGGTTGAGCGCGGTGTCTCCCCAGCCGACGATCGCCAGCAGCGTGAAGAGCAGCCCGACGATCAGCGAGTAGGTGCGGGAGGAGACGCCCGCGACGAGCAGCCCGGCCGCGCCGACGGCGACGTAGAAGAGGTTGAGCCAGCCGTTGACCTCGAGCCCGCCGAGCGCCTCCTCGTAGCGGTCGAGGGAGCCGAAGGAGGCGTCGTAGAAGAAGCCGACGACGCCGAGGACGAGGAGGAGGGCGCCGGCCACGGCGGCATAAAGACGGGCAGGGCTGGGAGCCTCCATCGGCGGCGATTGTAGGCTGCTTTGCTCGATGGCCGAGACCTGTTACCGCCACCCCGACCGCGAGACCGGCGTTTCCTGTTCATCCTGCGGGCGCCCGATCTGTCCCGACTGCATGACACCGACCCCGGTCGGGATGCGCTGTCCCGAGTGCGCCAGCCAGCGGACCAAAGTGGTACGGAACCCGACCGGGACCCCCGGATTCGAGTCGACGCCGGCGACCTACATCCTGATCGCGATCAACGCGATCGTCTTCCTGGTCGAGATCGCCAGCGGAGCGGGCGGTCTGTTCAGCACGAAGATCACCCAGTTCATCGCCGACTTCGGTCTCTACGGTCCCCTGGTAGCCGAAGGCGAGTGGTACCGCTTGGTCACCAACGGATTCCTCCATCTGGGGATCCTCCACATCGGCTTCAACATGTTCCTGCTGCTGGTTTTGGGGCGGCTGCTGGAGCCGGCGCTGGGGACGCCGCGCTTTCTCATCCTCTACTTTGCCTCGCTGCTCGCCGGCTCTTTCGGGGCTCTGGTGCTCGATCCGAACTCCCTGACCGTCGGGGCCTCGGGCGCGGTCTTCGGTCTTGCCGCCGCTGTCTTCGTCATCGCCCGGGGCCGGGGGATGAACGAGCTGGCGGGCGAGATCGGGTTCCTGATCGTCTTCAACCTGGTCTGGAGCTTCGTTGTCCCGCACATCAGCGTCGGTGGCCATATCGGCGGGCTCATCGGCGGCGCGATCTGCGCCCTGGCGATCGTCGCCGGCGAGAAAGGGATCTTCGGCCGCAACCGGCTGCCGCTGGAGATCGCGGCGATGGTCGTCGTCGCGGCGGTCTCAGTTGCCGGCGCGCTCGCGGTCGCCTAGCGGCGCCCGCAGGGGGACGAACTCGATGTTGCCGGGCGGGTCGACGAGGTCGGGGTGGAGGACGTGGGCGAGCAGCTCGACGCCGTCGACCAGCCGCGGGCCCGGGTCGGCGAACAGCGTCCCGTCGACCGCGTACAGCCGTGTCGCGCCGAGGCCGGCGATGTGCTCCCAGTGCTCCATCGCCTGCGCCTGCGCGTTCTCGACCGAGAACTCAGGCATGACGACGACGACGTCGGCGCGGAGGCTCGCGAGCTCGCCCCAGCCGACGGCCGGCGGGTTGAGCCCGGGGTCGCCGGCGACGTCCTCGCCACCGGCGATCGTGATCATCTCCGGGATCCAGAAGCCGCCGACCCGGGGCGGGTCGAGTCGCTGCAGGACGACCACCCGCGGCGAGCCGACTCCGGCGACGGCGGCGCGGATCGTCGCCAGTCGTCCCTCGAGCTCTCCGCGCAGCTCGTGGGCGTGGCTCACCATCCCCGTCGCCTCGCCCAGCCGCACGACCTCTTCGAGCATCTCGCTGAGCGTGGCGATTCTCATTACTCGGTCAATATCCCACTTGGGGAGTGCCGTCGTGGCCGGTCGCCGCAGCGGGTAGCTATATTCACGATGCCGAATGGCCGAGGACGTCCCAGCCCGAAGTACCGGGCCGCATAGCCGATGAGCGTCCTGCTGCTCGTCCTTCTTGCGCTGTTGATTGCGATCAACGGCTTCTTCGTCGCCGCCGAGTTCGCCCTGGTGCGTACGCGCCGCGGCAAAATCGAACAGTCGGTGGAGGAAGGGGAAGCCGGCGCCGAGGCGGTGGTTGAGCAGCTCGACCGGATCGACGAATCCCTCTCCGCCTGCCAGATCGGGATCACGATGGCCTCGATCGGGATCGGGTTCCTCGGCGAGCCCTCGCTGGCGAAGCTGATCGAGCCGCTCTTCGGCGGGCTCTCGCACGCCGCCGCCGCGGGGATCGCGCTCGCCATTGCTTTCGCCTTCGTCACCGCGCTGCACATCTCGATCGGCGAGCAGGTGCCGAAGATGCTGGCGATCGCCCAGCCCGACCGCACGGCGCGGCGGGTCTCGCGGCCGCTCGGCTGGTTCGCCTCGGCCACCACCCCGTTCACCAAGGGGCTGAGCTGGATCTCCAACGGGGTGGTCCGCCTCTTCGGCGTCGATCCCAAAGACCTCGAGGAACACCACACCTCCGAGGACCTGAAGCAGATCATCGACAGCTCGCGGATGGGGGGGACGCTCGATCCCGGCGAGGCCGGGATGCTGGGCGGCGTCTTCCACCTGCACGAGCAGGAGGCCCGCGAGGTGATGACCCCGATCCCGGCGGTCGTCACCGTCGACGCCTCCGACTCGGTCGAGGCGGCGCTGCGGCGCTGCGTCACCTCGGGTCACACCCGGCTGGTCGTGATCGAAGACGACAACCCCGATCGCGTCAAGGGGGTCGTCCACAACAACAGCCTCGCCCGCCTCTACATGAGCGAGGGCCCCGACGCCGCGCTCGACACCGTCATCCGCGACGCGCTGATCGTGCCCGAGACGCGGCCGCTCGACGACCTTCTCCACGACCTCCAGGTGCAGCGGACCTCGCTCTCGGTGGTCGTCGACGAGTACGGGCGGACGGTCGGGATCGTCACCGTCGAGGACATCCTCGAGGAGGTGGTGGGGGAGATCGAGGACGAGACCGACCCCCGCGCCGCGGCGGTGCGAAGGCTGACCAACGGCGATTGGTTCGTCCGCGGGCACGTATCGCTGGGCGACCTCGCCGACGCCGGCATCGAGCTGCCGGTCGACACCGACGCCTACAACTCGGTCGGCGGCTACGTCTTCGGCGAGCTGGGCCGGCTGCCCAAGCGGGGCGACTCGATCGACGCCAACGGATACACGATCAGGGTCGAAGCGGTGCGCGAGAACCGGATCGAGGCGGTGCGGATCAGCGGCGACAACGGCGATTCCGTCCGCACCCCGGCCTAACTTCATCGGGCAACCCGCGCCAGCTTCGACCGCGCCAGCTTCGATCTTGGAGGTACCGCATGTGGGTTGTACGCCTGACCGACAAGCAGTTAGAGGTCCTGAGGGCACTGCTGCGCTCCGAGGAGCACCTCGGCCCAGCGCTGAAAGGCTCGATCGAGGCCCTCGACCTCGCCCGCTGGGACGACCTGCCAGAGGCGGAGCTGCCCTGGGAAGAGGTGGAGACCGTCGCCCGCCGTCAGGGCATTTCTGAGGCCGACGTCATCTGGGACATCGCCAGTAGGCGCAAAGCGGCTTAGCTCGAATCAGTCGTAGCTGTAGAAGCCCGCCCCGGACTTGCGGCCGAGCTTGCCCTCGCCGACCAGCTCGACCAGGAGGCCCGGCGGCTTGCTGGCGGCCTCGCCGTTCTCGGCATAGAGGGCGTCGCCAATCGCCTGGGAGACGTCGAGCCCGACGAAGTCGAGGAGGGCGAGAGGACCCATCGGGTGGCCGGCGCCGAGCTTCATGCAGGTGTCCACCTCGCCGGCCTCCATGCCGGTCCGCTCCATCAGGCGAACGGCTTCGAAGAGGAAGGGAAAGAGGAGGCGGTTGACGACGAAGCCGGCCTGGTCGGGGACCTCGACCGCGGTCTTGCCGAGCGCGGCGCACCAGGCGAGCACCTTCTCGCGCGAGGCGGCGGCGCCGTCGGGGATGCAGACCTCGATCAGCTTCATCCTCGGCACCGGGTTGAAGACGTGCAGGGCGAAGAGCTTGTCGACGCCGGCGGCCTCGGCGATCGCGGCGATGCTGAGCGACGAAGTGGTGGTGCCGAGGTCGGCGTCGGGGCAGGCCTCGGCGATCGTCCGCAGCAGCTCGCCCTTCGGCGCCACCTCCTCGACGATCGCCTCGACGATCACGTCGCAGTCGGAAAGGTCGCTGGGGTCGGTGGTCACCCGCAGCCGCGAGGGGTCGCCGCCCTCGATCTTGGCGCAGGCCGCGACGACTTTCTCCTCGGCGCGCCAGGCCGAGGCCTCGCTGCGGGCGAGCAGGATCGTGTCCGCGGTCGTGGTCGAGACCGCGGCAAGGCCGGTGGCTATCGCCCCGCTGCCCGCGATCCCCGGACTCGTGTACCCCTGATTAGCGCTCATTGGCCGGGGTTCCTATCACGCCTTCGCGCCGCGATGACGTGCGGGTTCGACGGTCCCTGAATCTGGCTGACTGACCAGTCAGTCAGCTACCCTGAAGGGAGGCCGCGCACCGGCGCGCCCGTGATCTTCGAAGGAACGGAGGCTGGCGATGGGCAACGAGAAAGGCAAGTTCGGCGGCAACGAGGTCGTCATCGTCGAGGCGGTCAGGACCCCGATCGGTCGCGGCCACCCGGAGAAGGGCTACTACAAGGACCTTCATCCCTCCAACCTCCTCGCCCGCACCTACAAGGAGCTGATCGACCGCTCCGGGGTCGACCCGAACGAGGTCGGCGACGTGATCGCCGGTTGCGTCTCGCAGTTCGGCGAGCAGCAGCTGAACATCGGCCGCAACGCCTGGCTCGAGGCCGGGCTGCCGCAGGAGGTGCCGGCGACGACCGTCGACCGCCAGTGCGGGTCGGCCCAGCAGGCGGTCAACTTCGCCGCCGCGCTGGTCGCCTCCGGCGTCCACGACGTCGCGATCGGCGGCGGCGTCGAGCACATGGGCCACATCTCCTTTGCCGACTCCGCCGCGGTGATGCAGGAGCACGGCTTCGCCTTCTCTCCCGAGCTGATGGAGAAGTACAACCTGATCCCGCAGGGGCTCTCGGCGGAGATGATCGCCGACCAGTGGGAGATCCCCCGCTCCGAGCTCGACGAGATCGGCCTCCGCTCCCAGCAGCTCGCCGCGAAGGCGACCGAGGAGGGGCGCTTCGACCGCGAGATGGTGCCGATGCAGGTCAACGGCGACACCTACGCGACCGACCAGGGACTGAGGGAGACGACGATCGAGGGCCTCTCGCAGCTGAAGCCGGCTTTCAAGGAGGACGGCAAGATCACCGCCGGCAACTCCTCCCAGGTCTCCGACGGCGCCGCCGCGGTGCTGCTGATGACGCGGGAGAAGGCCGACGAGCTGGGGCTGAAGCCGCGGGCGCGGATCTTCGACCAGACCACCGTCGGCGTCGACCCGGTGATCATGCTGACCGGCCCGATCCCGGCGACCCGGAAGCTGCTCGAGCGCAACGCGATGAAGATGGACGACATCGACCTGGTCGAGATCAACGAGGCGTTCGCCTCCGTCGTCGGCGCCTGGCGGCGGGAGCTCGACCCGGACATGGACCGCGTCAACGTCAACGGCGGCGCGATCGCCCTCGGCCACCCGCTCGGCTCGACCGGCGCCCGGCTGATCACCACCCTGCTGCACGAGATGGAGCGCTCCGACAAGGAGATGGGGCTGGTGACGATGTGCTGCGGCGGCGGGCTCGGGACCGGGACGCTGATCCAGCGCGTGTGAGGACCGGGGCAGGGGATAGCTTCCCTGCCTCGTCCACCCCGAGGTATAGGAGACAAACTTGAACAGGGCATTTCTTTCGGCGATCGCCGTCCTGGTCGCTCTCGCCGCTCTCGTCGCCGGCTGTGGCGGCGGCGACGACACCACCGACGAGACGGTCACCCTGACGAAGGCGGAGTTCATCAAGCAGGGAGACGCGATCTGCAAGCAGGGCAACAAGGAAATCGAAGAAGGCTTCGAAGAGTTCGCCGAAGAAAACGACGTCCCCAAGAACCAGGAACCGAGCAAAGATCAGGGTGTCGAAATCGTCGAAACGGTGATCCTGCCGAACGTCCAGCAGCAGGCCGACGAAATCCGCGAGCTCGGCGCGCCGGAGGGCGACGAGGAGCAGGTAGACGAACTGGTCACCTCGCTCGAAGACGCGGTCGCCGAAGGCGAAGACGACCCCGAAATCCTGTTCAACGACGATACGGACCCGTTTGCCAAGGTCAACCAGCAGGCCACCGCATACGGCTTCAAGGTCTGCGGCGAAGAATGAGTAACCGCCTGTAGCCGTCGGAAAGGGCGCCTGCGGGCGCCCTTTCTTTTCGCATTTATGCGCGCCGTTGACTTCTATGGAGGCTTTCGCGTATAGCTCTCCCGATTAGTCAAACTATTCGGAGGCGGGCAGAGTCGTGTACAGGTGGATCAGTGGAATAGCGGTGGCCGTGGTTTTGCTGGGCGTGGGCGTCGGCTGTGGCGGCGGGAGTGGCGACACGACCCCCGAAATCACCAAGGCTCAGTTCGTGAAAAAAGCGAATTTCATCTGCGCCGACTTCAACAGGGAACGATACGCCGCAGCTGAGAAGGAATACAACCCGAAGCAGCGACAGGGGAGCCATACCGTCGGCTCACCCGCTACCAAAGCCCTGGAAGCCGAATTGGAAGAAGTGGGCGAAGAACTGGTGAGGGACGTGGTCATTCCCTCGCTGAGAAAGGAGCTGGAAAAGCTCGAAAGCCTCGGGATGCCGTCGGGTGACGAGGCGCAGGTCGAAAAGATCCTCCAAAGCTTCGACAAGGGGACCCAGGAAATCGAAGAGGAAGGCTACAAAGGGGCCCTTGGCAACCAGTTCGACGACTTCGATGCAGAATCCAAAGCTTACGGCTTGAAATGCAGCTTCACCTAGCTTGATAGAGGTCGCCTGGCCAGCTGGCCAGGCGACCTCTATATGCTCCGCACCGATGGACCTGACGCTGTCGCCATCGGAGGAGGAGTTCCGCGAAGAGGTTCGCTCCTGGCTACAGGAGAACCACCCGGGGCCTGAGCCCGAGGCCGGCCTCGACGAGGTGATGGCCTTCCGGCGCGAGTGGCAGCTGAGGCTGCACGCGGCGGGCTGGGCCGGGATCTCTTGGCCGAAGGAGTACGGCGGTCGCGGCGCGACGATGATCGAGCAGGCGATCTTCGCCGCCGAGGCGAGCCGCCAGGAAGCGCCGAGCCCGGCGAACGTGCTCGGGCTGGCGATGGGCGGCCCGGTGGTGATCGCCCACGGCACCGACGAGCAGAAGGCCCGCTACCTGGAGCCGATCCTGACCGGCGAGGAGATCTGGTGCCAGGGCTTCTCCGAGCCCGAGTCCGGCTCCGACCTCGCCTCGCTGAAGACGCGGGCGGTCAAGGACGGCGACGAATGGGTTGTCACCGGCCAGAAGGTCTGGACCACCTTCGCCCAGTACGCGAAGTGGTGCATGCTCGTCGCCCGCACCGACTCCGATGCGCCCAAGCACCAGGGCCTCACCTACTTCCTGATGGACATGGAGCAGGACGGTGTGCAGACCCGACCGCTCGTTCAGATAACCGGCGAGGGCGAGTTCAACGAGGTCTTCTTCGAAGAGGCGCGGGTTCCCGACGCCAACGTCGTCGGCGGGGTCGGCAACGGCTGGGCGGTGGCGATCACGACGCTGATGAACGAGCGCGCCGGGCTCGCCTTCGGTGCGATCTCCCAGATCCAGAACAGCCTCGGCCGACTCTCGAAGCTGGCGCAGGAAACGCCGTCGAACGGCGGCAGCGTGGCCGACGATTCGTACTTCCGCCAGCGGATCGCGCAGCTCCACATCGAGGTGGAGACGATGCGGCTGAACGCCTACCGCGGCCTGACCAAGACGATGCAGTCGGGGATCCCCGGCCCGGAGGGGTCGCTCGGCAAGTGGCAGTGGGCGGACATCAATCAGGACCTGACCGAGCTCGCGCTCGAGATCGAGGGCGCCTACTCGATGCTCGCCCGCGGCGCCGACCACGCCGTCTCCGGCGGCGCCTGGCAGTACGGCTTCCTCCGCTCCCGCGCCAACTCGATCGAGGGCGGGACCACCGACATCCTGAAAAACATCATCGCCGAGCGGGTCCTGGGCCTGCCGCGGCTGCGTTAGAGGCGAGACCCCGACCATGTACTTCGACCTCACCGACGAGCAGCAGGCGATCAAGTCGACCGCCAAAGGCTTCCTCGCCTCGCGCTTCAAATCGGAGCGGATTCGCGAGATCGCCGCCAGCGAGAGCGGCTTCGACGAGGCGGGCTGGAAGGAGATGGCCGAGCTCGGCTGGGCCGGCCTGGCGCTGCCGGAGGAGTGGGGCGGACAAGGCCTCGGGACGGTCGAGCTGGCGGTGCTCTTCGAGGAGATGGGCTACGCGCTCGCGCCCTCGCCGCTGCTCTCGAACACGATCGCCGGCCTGGCGCTGGCCGCCGGCGCCTCGGACGAGCAGAAGGAGCGCTGGCTGCGGCCGCTGGCCGAGGGCGAGCTGCGGGGGACCCCGGCGCTGATCGACGCGGACGGTCCCGCCGAGCCGATGAGCTTTTCGATGGGGGCGGGGGACACCCTCAGCGGCGAGAAGACGCTGGTGCTCGACGCCGGCGATGCCGACTTCTTCCTCGTCGCCACCGCCGACGGCGGCCGCCACGTCGTCGAGAAGGGCGCCGACGGCGTCACCGTCAGCGCCGAGGAGTCGATCGACCCCACCCGCCGCCTCTTCACCGTCCGCCTCGACGGCGTCCGGCCCGAGGCGACGCTGCCCGGCAGCGGCGAGGACTACCACCCCGTCTTCCACCGCGCCTGCGTCGCCCTCGCCGCCGAGTCGACCGGCCTCGCCCAGCGGGCGCTCGAGATGTCGGTTGAGTACGCCAAAGACCGCCAGCAGTTTGGCCGCCCGATCGGCGCCTACCAGGCCGTCTCCCACCGCTGCGCGCAGATGCTGCTGGAGACCGAGAACTCGCGGTCGGCCGTCTTCGGCGCCGCCTGGGCCGCCGACGCCGAGCCGGAGTCGCTGCCGCTCGCAGCATCGATGGCGAAGGCCTACGCCTCCGACGCCGGCTGGCGCGTGCCCGACGCGGCGATCCAGGTCCACGGCGGGATCGGGTTCACCTGGGAGCACGACCTCCACTTCTTCCTCAAGCGCGGCCGCGCCAACGCGGCGATGTTCGGCGACGCCAAGTGGCACCGCGAGCGGGTTGCGGACTCGGTGCTGGCAGGCGAGACCGCGCCGGCCAGCGCCTGAGCCGGACGCCGATGGCCGCGCTCGATCGCATCTCCGTCGCCGCGATCGGCACCTCGGTCGCCGACCTCGAGGCGGAGACGCTGCGGGCCGAGGCCGCCGGGGTCGAGTGCGTCTGGGCGCCGGAGCTGTTCCGCAGCGCCGTCACCCAGGCGAGCTACCTGGCGGCGAAGACCGAGCGGATCGGCGTCGCCACCGGGATCGTCTGGGCTTTCACCCGCAGTCCCTTCATCCACGCGATCAGCGCCCTCGACGTCGACGAGATGTCGGGCGGACGCTTCCGGCTCGGCATGGGCGCGGGCGTCAAGCGCCTGAACGAGACCTGGCACAATGCCGACTACGGCCGGCCGGCTCCGCACCTGCGCGAGGCGATCGAGGCGACGCGGCTGATCATGCGCCAGGCGAGCGCCGGCGAGCCGATCCGCTACGAGGGCGAGTACTACGACATCGACATCAAGGGTTGGGTCCGAGCCCATCCCGCCCCGCGCGAGGCGCCGCCGATCTACACCGCCGCGGTGCAGGCGGGGATGGCGCGGATGGCCGGCGACGTCGCCGACGGGTTGATCGGCCATCCGATCCAGAGCCTGCGCTGGATCGACGAGGTCGTCGTCGACGCCTTCGAAGAGGGATTGCGGCGCTCAGGCCGCGAGCGCGGCGACTTCGACTACCTGCCGACCGTCTGCTGCGCGATCGACGACGACGAGGGGCGGGCGATCGAGATGGCCCGGCGCACGATCTCCTTCTACGCGACGGTGAAGACCTACATGCCGCTCTGGGAGCTGCACGGCTTCGCCGACAACGCCGTCGCCGCCGGCGAGGCCTTCCGCCGCGGCGACCTCGCCGCCGTCCCGGCCGCGATCAGCGACGAGATGGTCGAGGCCTACTGCGCCGCCGGCCCGATCGACAAGGTCCGCGCCCGGGTCGAGGCCACCGCCGAGCGCGCCGACGGACTCTTCCTCACCCCGCCGACCTACTTCATCTCCCCCGAGGAGCTGAGCGAGTTCCAGAACCGCATCATCGACGCCTTCGGCCCGGAGGCGTGAGCGCCGAGACCGCAAAAAAGCACCCTGGGGGTGCTCTTTTGCGGTCTCGCGAGTTCGAGGTGCTGGAGCGGGTGCGGGCGATCCCGGAGGGGTTCGTGAGTACGTACGGGGACGTGTCGCCGGGCGCGCCTCGTTTCGCCGGCACGGTCCTCTTCCAGGCCGACGACCCCGACCTGCCCTGGTGGCGGGTCGTCCGCGCCGACGGCTCGCTCGCCAAGGGCGACCGTCAGCGGGCGCTGCTCTGCGCCGAGGGAGTTCCGTTCCGGGGCGGGCGGGTCGACATGGGCCGCGCCCGCGTCGCCGGCTGACTCAGCCCTTCTCCATCTCCCGCTGCACGTCGGCCTCGGTGATCCGGTTGCTCGGACCGTAGGCCTTCCAGCCCTGGGCGACGGCTGCGACGCCGACCCCGAGGAGCACCCAGACGGGCCAGAAGTAGCCGCCGCCCGCCAGCGCCCAGATCACGATGCAGACGAGGACCGCAAAGGCGCCGCCGGCGGCGACGCCTTTGAAGTCCTGCTTGATCTTCAACCGCTGGATCGCCAGCTCGCGCGCGTGCTCGGGCTTGTCGATCCCTTCCTCGACCATGCACCAATCCTAGGGGCAGATCACGATCAGGTGGAAGTCGGCGTCCTCGTTGTTGCCGTCTTTGCCGCGGGTGCGGACCTCGAGCGCATTCGGGTTGGCCGCCGAGCTGTTGGTCTGGGCGTAGCCCGAGTTGGGGACCGAGGTGCCGGCGTTGTTGCGGCCGGCGACGTTTACGCAGCCGGAGACGTTGAACGGGAAGGTGACCGTGACCGCGCCGCCGCCCTCGGTGGCGGTGATGTTCGGCCCGCTGGCGCGTGCCAGGGCCGCGTTCCCCGGATTCGCCGGGTTGTCGACGACGGCCCAGAAGGTGTGGGTCGCAACCTTCGCGAACGGCACCGTGCCGAGCTTGTTGGTGTTGATCTGGAACCCGGTGAGGGTCTTCTGCTTCAGCTTGCCGCCGCCGATCGTCTGCTTCTTGATCGCGCCGCCGTTGATCGACTGCGCAGCGTACGCCGTCCCCCCGAGCGCGGCGACGAGCGCGATCAGCGCCACCACCATCGCCGGCGACGGGCGCCTCTTCGAAAGCTCCTTCATCCTGGACTTCCTTCCAGTCGTGGCCGAGTACCTCAAACTGAGTAACCCGCCTGCGGGCGAGTCGCTGCGGTGGGGTTACCCGGGAAGCGCGGCGGCGAAGCGCTCGAAGGCGCCGACGTCGGTCACGGGCGGGCCGTGGCCGGGGAGGATCAGCGAAGGGTTCAGCGCGGCGAGCTTGCGGATGGAGCGGCGGTTCTCGGCCGGGTCGGGAGTGAGTTCGTCGGGCGGCTCGGCGAGCTTGGTTCGCAGGGTGACGTAGGAGATGTTGCGGATCACGTCTCCGCAGATCGCGACCCGATCGGACTCGCGGAAGAAGATCACCTCACCGGGGGCGTGGCCGGGTGCGTGGACGACACGGAACCCGGCGACCTCGTCGCCCTCGTGCAGGACCCGGTCCACGGGGTGCGGCGGCCCTTCCCACATGCGGGCGAAGAACTTGGCGCCTGGGTTGGCGGTCGCCGCGACCGGCCGCCGTCCCTCCATCGCGTCGACGTCGTCGGCGTGGCAGGCGAGCGGCACGCCGCGCGCCTCGCAGACCGCCTTGGCGCATCCCTGGTGGTCGGGGTGGACGTGGGTCAGCGCCAGCATCGAGATCTCCCGTCCCTCGAGCTCGGCGAAGATCCGCCGCTTGTCCCAGCGCCGGCCGGCGTCGATCAGCACGTCCTCGGCGAGGTAGACGTTGATCAGCGGGCGCGGCGCCTCCTTCAGCCGCCAGACGCCGGGAGCGAGGTACTTCAATGCGAGATCCCGAGGCCGTCGCGCGGCTCACCGCTGTGCCGGGAGAGCTCTTCGAGCCGGGCGATCTGGAGCTCGCCTTCGGCCCGCGCCGGATGGTCGGCGGCCAGCGGCTCGATCAGGCGGCGGATGCGGTTGCGGACCTGCAGCGAGAAGTGGGGGGTGACGGGGCCGGCGAGGGCGCGGATGTCCTCGACCGTGATCTCCTGCTCGCCACCGAGCAGCTGGGGGTTCTCCGACTCGCTCATTCTCCTTCTCCGATCTTCGCAAGCTCGGCCAGTTCGTTGACTTCCGCCTGCTGGTCGACGCCGATCGCGTCCTGGTCGCCGATCACCCAGACGTGGTTGTAGAAGGCGCGGGTCGGGTCGTTCGTGTAGCCCGGCTTGACGTCGAGGAGGTAGTTGCGGACGTCCTCCGGCAGCTCGGCCCCGTCGTCGGTGAGCAGCAGCGGCCCCCAGGTGCCGGAGGCCGAGAGCGGGGCCGCGGCGGCGGCGTCGGCGGGCGCGTCGCTGCGGGCGAGGACGAAGCCGTGGCCGGGGTCGTTGACGTTCCAGCCGAAGCTGCCGTCGCGGTAGCGGGCGAGGGCGATCGCGTTGGCGACCGGGTTCTCGCCGGCGACGCGCTTGACCTGCTTGGAGGCTTTGGCGATTTCGCGCACGACGTCGGAGGAGATGACCGAGGAGGGGCCGAGCACGTAGACCGGCACCTTCGGGTTGGCTTTGAGGACCGCGGCGGTCGGCGCCGGCAGCTTCTTCGCGCCCGAGAAGAGGACCGGGTCGCCGGAGCGGGCGGCCCAGGCGGCGGCCGGCACGGCGAAGTCGGGGCGCGAGTCGGAGGCGACGACGATGTGCTCCGGCGGCTCGCCGAAGAGTCGTTCGCGTAGGGTGGCGACCTGGGCGGCGGTGCTGGCCGGGTCGCCGGAGTCGACCGGGGCGGCGTTACCGGGATAGGTAACGGGGCCGATTGCGAAAAGGGACGCCTGGCCGGTGTCCTTGCTGCCCTGGGGGTCGAGCGCCGCGAGCGCTTCTTCGCTCACCTCGGGCATCTCCTCGGGGCCCGAGTAGAGGATCGGCGCCCGCACCGGCGCGGCCATCAGGACGGCGGCGGCGATCGCGCCGGCCCAGTCTTCTTCGCCGACCACGGTCACCGCGGCGGGGCGCTGGGCGGGCGTCGTCGAGGGGAAGACGGCGAGCGCGGCACCGGCGGCGTTAACCGCCGGGTCGGAGCCGCCGATCCGGGTCGTGTTGTTGGTCGCGAAGCCGGGATAGCCCAGCGCTTCGGCGGTCTGCTCGGCAGCTGCTTCGTCAGGCTTCTCGGTGGCGGGCGCGGGCGCCGGGGCGGGCGTCTCGCTCGTACCGCCGTCCTCGCCGCCCCTGGTTCCCCAGACGACCGCGACGACGATGAAGACCAAGGCGAGGGCGACCAGCGCCAGCAACAGCTTCGGCGTGCCGGGCCCGCCGGGCTTCGTCTCCTTCGGCGCCTTGTCCGTCGGCTTCGCCGCTGGCTCGGGGGGATCCGGTTTCGGCGACGCCGGCGCCGGCTTCTCGTCCGGCTTCTTCTCCTCTGCCGGGACGTCGGCGTTGATCGGCCGCTTCGGGATCACCGGGGAAACGTACCGGTGGGACTCCTCCGGGAGGAGTACAGTTCCCGACTGGCTGACTGACCAGTCAATCGGTAGGCGGCAGAGAGAGGAAGAAGATGGATTTCGCACTCAACGAGGAGCAGCAGGAGTTCAAAGCGCGGTGCCGGAAGTTCGCCAGCGAGGTGATCCGGCCGGTCGCGCGCAAGCACGACGAAGAGGAGAGCATCCCCTGGGAGGCGATCAAAGAGGCGCGGAAGCAGGGCTTCGGCGGCCTCGAGGCGATCCAGCGCAACGCTTCGGACCCCGAGGGCCAGATGCAGGTGATCTCCGCCGAAGAGTTCCACTGGGGCTGCGCCGGGATCGCCTTGGCAATCAGCGGCTCCGGGCTCGCCGCCGCAGGCATCGCCGCCTCCGGCACGCCCGAGCAGATGCAGCGCTGGGTGCCCGAGTGCTTCGGCGCCGGCGAAGAGATCAAACTCGGCGCCTACGCCGTGACCGAGCCGCAGGCCGGCTCCGACGTCAAGAGCCTGAAGACGACCGCCAAGCGCGACGGCGACGAGTGGATCCTCAACGGGACCAAGATTTTCATCACCAACGGCGGCATCGCCGACGTCCACGTCGTCGTCGCCACCGTCGACCCCGAGCTCGGCACCCGCGGCCAGGCCAGCTTCGTCGTCCCCAAGGGGACCCCGGGCCTCTCCCAGGGCAAGAAGGAGACCAAGCTCGGGATCCGCGCCTCGCACACCGCCGAGATCGTCCTCGAGGACTGCCGCATCCCGGTCGACTACCTGCTTGGCGGCGAGGAGAAGCTGGAGAAGAAGCTGCAGCGCGGCCGCGAAGGGAAGAAATCGCGCGGCGCCGACGCGCTGGCGACCTTCGAGATCACCCGGCCGCTGGTCGGCGCCTCGGCGCTCGGCATCGCCCAGGCCGCCTACGAGTGGACCCTCGAGTACCTCGACGGCCAGAGCGAAGGCGGAGTGCCGATGCTGCAGGCGCAGCGGATTCAGCAGACGCTGGCCGACGTCGCGACCGAGATCGAATCCGCCCGCCTGCTCGTCCAGCGCGCCGCCTGGATGGGCCGCAACGGGGTGCCGATGACCGGCGGCCAGGGCTCGATGTCGAAGCTCAAGGCCGGCGACGTGACGATGTGGGCGACGACGACGCTGATGGACCTGGTCGGCCCCTACGCGCAGAGCACCGAGTGCCCGCTGGAGAAGTGGTTCCGCGACGCGAAGATCTACCAGCTGTTCGAGGGCACGGCCGAGATCCAGCGGATGGTCATCTCGCGGATGCAGGCGCGCGAGTACGCCGAGCGCCTCGGCTACGCCGCCGAGATCGCCGCGGAGACGATCAAGAAGGAGCCCGTCGCCGCCTGACCTAGATCCCGACGGGACGTTTCGTCCCGTCGGCGGTCGTATCCTCGGAGGATGCACGGACCCGGCCACGGCCACAGCCACAGCCACGCGCTCGACGCCCGCCGCGCCGACAGCCGGCAGCGGATGCGCTGGGCGCTGGGGATCAACCTCGGCCTGCTCGCGGCCGAGGCGGTCGGCGGGATCCTCACCGGCTCGCTGGCGGTGCTGGCCGACGCCGGCCACGTCCTCTCCGACGCCGGCTCGATTGTCCTCGCCCTGATCGCCGCGCGGCTGGCGACCCTGCCCGCCGCCGGCCGGCGCACCTTCGGCTACCAGCGCTCGGAGGTGCTGGCGGCGCTGGTCAACGGGCTACTGCTTGTCGCGGTCAGCATCGCCGTCGCGATCGCCGCCGCCGGCCGCTTCTCCGACCCGCCGGAGATCGACGGCTGGGGCGTCCTCGCCCTCGGCGTCTTCGGGCTCGCGGGCAACGTCGCCGCGACCATCGTCCTCGCCCGCGGCCAGCGGGATGACATCAACCTCGAGGGGGTGCTGCGGCACTCCGCCGCCGACGCGCTCGGCTCGATCGGCGTCGTCCTCGCCGGCGCCTTCGTCCTGCTCGGCGGCTCGCCGGTGATCGACCCGATCGTCGGCCTGCTGATCGCGGTCCTGATCCTCGCCTCCTCCTGGCGCCTGATCAAGGAGCCGTTCGACGTGCTGATGGAGGCGGCGCCGGCCGGCCTCGACGTCGACGGGGTCGGGGCGGAGATCTGCCGCGAGGAGGGGGTGCGCTCGGTCCACGACCTCCACGTCTGGACCGTCACCTCCGGCTTCGGGGCGATCGCGGCCCACGTCGTCGTCGCCCAGGGGGCCGACCGCGACCTGGTTCGCCGCCGGCTCGAGCTGACCCTGCGCGAGAGCTACGGGATCGAGCACACGACGCTGCAGATGGAGGAGGAGGCCAGCCAGGAGCTCCTCCACGTCGAGAACGTCTCGGGCGGCTGAACACCCAGTAGCCGGACCTTCGTCTACTTAATTTTAGTAGTTCAGGAGTCCGATCTGTTAGGAGCCCGCCTCCGATGGGGTAAGCCAACAGCGGATGATCAGGCAGGCGCCGAGCTATCTGGTGGGTGCAATGTCGGGCGCGAGCCTGATCGCGGTGGCTGTGGTCGCCTTTGTCCTGCTCGTCTCGGCCCAGGTCTTCGAGAACTTTCCGATCCGCGGCCTGATCGGCGCCGACGACGAGGTAGCGGTCTCCGCCGCGGAGACGGCGGATGCGTCTGCGGGCGCCACCGGGTCCGGGGCAGGTGCCAACGGTGCCGCGACCGGCGGTGGCGTGAACGGCGGCGACGCGGCCAACGGCGGTGCGACCGGCGGTGGCGCGACCGGCGGCGAACAGGGCGTCCGCGGCACCGGCCAGCAGCCAGGTGGCGGCGGCAACGGCGGCGGAGGCGAATCCCCGGGCGGCTCCGGCGGCGGTTCGGCCCCGGGCCAGCCGACGGGCGGTGGCTCCGACGGCACGGCCTCCAGCGGTGGCGGCGGCACCGGCGGCGGTTCGACCGGCGGCGGCGGTGGCGGCGGGACCACCACCTCGACCACCTCCGAAAAAGTCACCAGCACCGTCAACGAAACGGTCAACGAGGTCGACGAAACCGTCACCGGCGGGGCGCTGGAGGAAACCGGCGTCACCCAGGTGACCGAAGAAACCGTCAACGGCGTCGCCGGACCGGAATCGCCGGTCGGCAAAGTCGTCGACGAAACGGTCGGTGCCGTCGAAGGCATCGTCGGCGGCAAATAGCCCCCGAGCCGAGCGTTCCGCCCCCTCACCTCCTAATCGTCAAAATGCCCGTCCTATGGCGGAGCGAGGACAGGCGGGGGTGACGAGCGACCCGATCGCGGGCTCGGCGGTCTTCCCGCAGGGCAGTCGCGTCGACGGGGAAGGCCACCTGGAGGTCGCGGGCTGCGACCTGGTCGAGCTGGCCGAGGAGTTCGGCACCCCGGCCTACTTCTACGCCGAGGACGACATGCGCGCCCGCGCCCGCGCCTACCGCGGGGCCTTCGAGTCGCGCGAGGCCGATTACGAGGTCCTCTTCGCCAGCAAGTCGCTGCCCTGCACCGCCGCCTACCGGCTCTTCGCCGAGGAGGGGCTCTCGGTCGACGTCGCCTCCGGCGGCGAGCTGCACATGGCGCTCAACGCCGGCTTCGATCCCGACCGGATCCACATGCACGGCAACAACAAGTCCGACGAGGAGATCCTCTTCGCGGCTAGAGCCGGGATCCGCCACCTGATCCTCGACTCCTTCGACGAGATCGAGCGCTGCGAGCGGCTGCTCGACGAACCGCAGCGGGTCCTGATCCGGGTCACCCCCGGGATCAAGCCCTCGACCCACGACTACATCACCACCGGCCAGCTCGACTCGAAGTTCGGCTTCGGGCTCGAGGACGGGCTGGCGGCGGAGGCGATCGAGCGCGTGCTCGCCTCCGAGAAGCTCGAGCTGGTCGGGCTGCACGCCCACATCGGCTCGCAGATCTTCGAGCTCGAGCCCTACACGCTGGCGATCCGGGCGCTCGGCGACCTCGCCGGCGAGTGGTGCCAGGTCG
>Ga0070665_100001179_pt1 | contig 32016 bp, 29 predicted proteins | sample KBSS13metaG_FD_65862 | JGI IMG/M metagenome (GOLD analysis project Ga0070665, IMG submission 65862) | Switchgrass rhizosphere microbial communities from Kellogg Biological Station, Michigan, USA - KBS S1-3 metaG | ecosystem: Host-associated > Plants > Roots > Rhizosphere > Soil ... | reverse complement strand
CTCGGCGGCACCGGCTACTTCCCCACCGGCCTGCCGGCTCTCCAGCAGGCGATCGCCGCGACGTACGACGCTCGCGGCCTGCCGACCGACCCCGACCAGGTGCTCGTCGTCCCTGGGGCGCTGTCCGCCCTGATGGTCGTCGCGCAGGGGCTGCTCCGCCCGCGCGACCGCGCACTGGTGGAGTCGCCGGGGTACCCCAACGGGCAGGCCGCGCTGCGGCGGGCCGGTGCTCGCTGGGTCGGCGCGCCGATGGACGTCGACGGCTGGGACCTCGACGCCATCGCTCGCGTGGTCCGCGACGCCCGGCCGCGCCTGGCCTACCTCATCCCCGACTTCCAGAACCCCACCGGCAACCTGATGAGCAACGGCCAACGGGAGGAGTACGCCGCGCTGCTACGGCGTACCGGCACGGTGCCCGTCGTCGACGAGTCGCACGTGGCACTCCGTCTCGACGGCCGGCCGATGCCCCGGCCGTTCGCGGCGTTCGCCCCCGACACGGTGACCCTGGGCAGCGTCAGCAAGTCGATGTGGGGCGGGCTCCGCGTCGGCTGGATCCGCTGTCCGCCGGAGCTGACCGAGCAGTTGCTCGCGGCCCGGATCGCGATGGACCTGGGGTCGCCGGTGTTCGAGCAGCTGGTCGCGGCCCGGCTGCTGGCCGACCGCGAGGAGCACTGGGCGGCGCATCGCCTACGCCTGCGGTCGCAGCGCGACGCGCTCGTGACCGCGCTGCGCGCACGGCTGCCCGACTGGCGCTTCCGGCTGCCGCGGGGCGGACTCTCGCTGTGGTGCGAGCTCCCGTTCCACGAGCGGGCCGGCGCGCTGGACCTCTCCGCCGAGGCCGAGCGCCGTGACGTGGCCGTGTCAGCCGGCCCGGCCTTCGCCCTAGACGGCGGGCTCGACTCGTTCGTCCGGATCCCCTACACCCGGCCCGAGGAGGACCTCCGCGCCGCGGTCGATGGTCTCGCCGACGCCTGGGACGCCGTCACCAGCGGACGCGGCCGGGACGCGACCGGGCGACCCCGGGTGATGGTGGCCTGACTGCCCGACCCGGAGCAACGGAGCCGTCGTCAGGAGCAGCACGCCGGCGAGGACCAAGGTGGCGGTCGCGGGTCCTGCCGATCCGACGAGCACACCCAGGACCGGCATCATCACCAACGTGGCGCCGGTCTGAGCGAGCTGGAGCAGCGCCTGGAACCTGGCCAGCATCGTCGGAGGCGTGAGGCTCATGAAGACGGGGATCAGCCGCGTCGTGGTCACCGTCGTGCCGACGCCCAGCAACGTGACGCCGAGCATCGAGGTGGCCAGCGGTGCCGCGAGTGCCAGCAGCGCGGCGCCGGCGGCGCCGATCACGGTGCCCAGGCACATCGCGGTCCGTCCGAACGCTCCCCGCCGCGCCACCACCGAGGTGACCAGCAGCCCGCCGAAGGTCCAGCACGCGGACACGAGCCCCGTACGCGAGGGTCCCCAGGCGCGCGCGTGGCCGAACGCCGGCACCGCCAGCATGACCAGGGTCAACACCGAGGCCGCCAGGCCCACGACCGCGAGCAGGGCGGCCGGCACACCGGGCGTCCGTCGTGCCGCGCGTACCGAGGAGGCGATCGCGCCCCACATCGACTCGCCGTCGCTGTCGATCCGGTCGGGTCGCGGGGGCAGCACGAGCGAGAGCGCCACCGCCACGAGGCCGAACGAGAGGGCGTCGATCGCGAACGCTCCTCCCAGCCCGAGCGCGCCGATCAGGACGCCGCCGACCGCCGGCCCCGCGATGCGCACGACCTGCGACCAGAGGCCGATGGTCGCCAGGACCTGGGGCAGGTCGTCGGGCCCGACGAAGAGCCTCGGGAAGACTCCGGACGCGGGGCGACGCATGGCCTCCGACGTCCCGGACAGGAACGAGATCGCGCAGAGGGCCACCACCAGGCCGAGGTGGCCCGATCCGTCGAGCCCCAGTGGCCTCCGAAGTGCCAGTACGCAGGCAGCGAGGGTCATCACGACCGCCATCCCGACGTCGCAGGCGATCATGAGTCGGCGGATCCCCCACCGGTCGGCCGTGACGCCGCCGACCAGCATCAGCCCGGCCAGCGGCACCGAGCCGGCGGTGAGCACCAGCCCCGCCGTACCTCCGCCGATCCCGGTCGCCGCCCAGCCGAGGGCGAAGAACGACACCGAGCCCCCGAGCGTCGAGCAGGTCTCAGCGAGCACCCACCGACGAAAACCGGGGACCCGCGGCAGGCTCACGCCGTCGCGCTGGAGGTCGGCATCACCAGCGCGGCGAACGAGGGTTGGTACGCCGAGCGCACGGTGATCGGGCGTCGCGGTGACCGGAGGTCGAGCGTCACCTCGGATCCCAGGCAGGACTCGACAGCCCTGGCCCACAACGGGGCCGACAGCAACATCGTGATCGGCTCTCCCCGCACACCGGCCGGCAGCCGGGCGGGTTTCTCGGCTGCGGTCAGCCGGAGCGCCTGGGCTTCGGGATCGACCTCGACCTCCACCACGACGCGGTTGGCCCGCCGTAGCACGTCGAGCAGGTCGTCGCGCGCCACCGTGACGCGCGTCGAGGGCTCGTCGAGCCCGTCGATGATCATCCGGTGGGCGGGGTAGGCGACCGGACGCGTCTCGATGTCGGCGCCGACCTCGGCGGAGCGGGGCTCCTCGAGCGACAGCCGCCCCTCGCTCAGGACGAGGGCGGCAGCCGCCGCGCCCTCGAGCCGCTGGACCAGGCAGGCGGTGCCGTGCGGTGAGAGCACGACCCGCGCGGGGCTCGTCGCACGCCGCCCCGCGACGTCGGGCACCGCCAGCTCACGCCAGGCCAGCCAGTAGCGGTTGGTCGCCACGACGTCCAGGCGGGTGCCGTCGAGCTCGAGCAGCACGCAGGCCAACGGCGACGTCGCGTCGTGGTCGGCGGCCGGTCGCACCTGACGCAGGGCTGCCGCCAGCTCGGGGCCGTCGACGACGACCGAGGTCGGGCGGGCCGCCTCGCCCACGCGGTCCAGCTCGCGGAGCACGACGTTGACCACGGTGGCGGCTCGCGCGGCGTGCTCCGTGCGGTCCGCCAGGAACTCGCTGAGGGCGGTCCGTGCCTCACCCGAGGTGCCGTCGAGCACCACTCGCATGGTCTCCACGGGGACGGCCACGTCGCGCATCCACCGGATCAACCGGGCCCGGCTCTCCAGCTCAGGCGTGTAGTAGCGGTAGCCGGTCGTGAGGTCGACCTCGGCCGGCGCGAGCAGGCCGCAGTCGTCGTAGTAGCGCAGCGCGCTCGGGCTCAGCTCGACCGCTCGGGCGAACGCACCGATGGTGAGCAGGACATCGTCATCCATGCCCGGGACACTCCACCCTCGACCGACCTGAAGGTCAAGCGCGGCCGGTCGTGGCCGTCACGCGAGGTCGACGGCCCGCAGCGTGGTCGCGTCGATGGCCTGCTCGATCTCCGCGAGGGCCTCGGCCGGGATGGCGGTATCGACCGACAGGGCGACCAGGGCGTGGCCGCCCTTGCTGTCGCGGGAGACCTGCATGCCGGCGATGTTGACCTGGCTGTCGCCGAGGATCCGGCCCACAGTGCCGACCATGCCCGGCCGGTCGGCGTAGGTGAAGAACGCCAGGTGGTCGGTCGGCTCGAGGTCGACCGGGAAGTCGTTCACGGAGACCAGCCGCTCCCGCTGGCCGATGCCGACCAAGGTGCCGCCGACCGACACCTGCGACCCGTCGGCGAGGGTGCCGCGGATCGTGATCAGGTTGCGGTGGTCGGGGCTCTCGCTCTCGGCGACCAGGCGTACGGCGGTGCCGCGCTCGGCGGCGAGAAGGGGGGCGTTCACGTAGGTGACCGGGTCCTCGACGACGTCGGTGAAGACCCCCTTGAGGGCGGCCAGCTCGAGCACCTTCACGTCGTACTCGGTGATCTCGCCGCGGACCTCGACGTCGATCTGCTGCGCCACCTCGCCGGCCAGCGCGGTGAAGATGCGGCCGAGCTTCTCGGTGAACGGGATGGCGGGCCGGACGTCCTCGGCGATCACGCCGCCCTGGACGTTGACGGCGTCGGGCACCAGCTCACCGCTCAGCGCGAGCCGCACCGAACGCGCGACCGCGATCCCGGCCTTCTCCTGGGCCTCGTCGGTGGACGCCCCGAGGTGGGGCGTGGCCACGACGTTCTCGAGCTCGAACAGCGGGCTGTCGGTGCAGGGCTCCTTGGCGTAGACGTCGACCCCGGCGGCCGCGATCCGGCCCTCCTTGAGAGCGGCGAAGAGCGCGCCCTCGTCGACGATTCCACCGCGCGCGGCGTTGACGAGCACCAGCGACGACTTGGCCTTCGCCAGCTCGTCGGTACCGATCAGGCCGACGGTCTCCGGGGTCTTCGGCAGGTGCACGCTGATGAAGTCGGACTCGGCGAGCAGGGTGTCGAGGTCGACGAGCCGGACACCCATCTGGGCGGCGCGGCCGGCCTGGACGTAGGGGTCGTAGGCGATGACGTCCATCCCGAACGCCGCGAGCCGCTGGGCGACCAGGACGCCGATCCGGCCGAGCCCGACGATGCCGAGGGTCTTCTCGTACAGCTCGATGCCGGTGAACTTCGACCGCTTCCACTCGCCGGCGCGCAACGACGCGTGAGCCGGGCTGAGGTGTCGCGCGGCGGCCAGCAGCAGGGCGATCGCGAGCTCGGCGGCGCTGACGATGTTGGAGGTCGGGGCGTTCACGACCATCACGCCGGACTGGGTCGCGGCGCGGACGTCGACGTTGTCGAGCCCCACGCCGGCACGCGCCACCACGGCGAGCTTCGTGGCGGCCGCGAGCGCCTCGGCGTCCACCTTGGTCGCAGACCTGACCAGGATGGCGTCCACGTCGACGATGGCGGCCAGGAGCTCGGCACGGTCGGCGCCGTTGCAGTGCCGGATCTCGAAGTCGGGACCGAGGGCCTCGACGGTCGCGGGGCTGAGCTCCTCGGCGATCAGTACGACGGGCCGGACGGGCTGGGTGGTCACAGCGGCGGAGTCCTCAGGAGGAGAAGGTCTGGATGGGAGGGAGCCCGAGGGGCTCCCGCACGACGCTGTGCCCGATCGACTCTACCCGAGCGCCCGCACGTCACGGCCGCCGTCTCAGGGCCCATCGCCGAGTCGTCCTATGACGACTCGGCGTGTTTCTGCTGCCTCTTTGCGCCGACTCGGCGGGGGTCAGGCGAAGAGGGCCTGGCCGATGTGCTCGCCCGGCTTCGTGCCCGGTGGCACTGCGAAGATCGCGGAGCTGGTGAACTGCAGGTACTCCATCATCGCGTCGTTGCCCGCCATCCTGTTCTGCAGCGGGATGAAGTGGGTGCGCGGGTCGCGGACGTAGGCGACGAAGAAGAGGCCCGCGTCGAGACCGCCGAGCGCGTTCGAGCCGTCCACGAAGTTGTAGCCGCGGCGGAGCATCCGCACCCCGTCGTTCCGCTCGGGACTGACCACGGAGACGTGGGCGTCGACCGGGATGACCGGGCCGTTCGACCCCTTCATCGTCAGGTCGAGCGGTGTGAACTCGGTCCCGCCGGACAGCGGGGCACCGCTGCCCTTGGTGCGCCCGATGACGTCCTCCTGCGGCTGGAGACCCTGCCGGTCCCACGTCTCGATGTGCATGTTGATCCGACGTGCCACGAGGTAGGAGCCGCCGGCCAGCCACGCCTGGTCGTCGTCGCCGCCGACCCACACGTACTTCTCCACGTCGGCGGTCTCCTCGGCCTTGACGTTGGCCGTGCCGTCCTTGAACCCGAACAGGTTGCGTGGGGTCGACTGCGTGGTCGAGGTGGTCGACGTACGCCCGAAGCCGAGCTGCGACCACCGCACGGAGACCGTGCCGAAGCCGATCCGCGCGAGGTTGCGGATGGCATGGACGGCGACCTGCGGGTCCTCCGAGCAGGCCTGGACGCAGAGGTCGCCGCGAGACCGGGACGGGTCGAGCTGGTCGCCGGCGAAGTGCGGGAGGTCGCGCAGGGCCTCGGGCTGGAGGTCGGCGAGGCCGAACCGGTCGCGCCCCTTCGCGTCGCGGAACATCCCGGGCCCGAAGCCGAAGGTCAGCGTCAGCCCGCCGGGAGGCAGCCCGATCGCCTCGCCCGTGTCGTCGGGCGGCACGAGCGGCGCGCCCTCGGTCGGCCCGACCGGCCCGGCGGACAGGCCCTGGGTCATCCGCTCGGCCGCCGTCGTCCAGGCCCGGAGCAGCGACACCAGCTGGGCCCGCGAGCGCGTCGTGATGTCGAACGCCGCGAAGTGGAGGCGGTCCTGGGCGGGCGTGACGATGCCGGCCTGGTGCTCGCCGTGGAACGGGTACGTCGAGGGTGCGGCGTCGGCCTCCGGCGAGGACGCCGCGCGGTCGTCGCCGTACCAGGCGCCGCCGGCGAAGCCGGCCGCCACGCCGGCGATACCGGCTGTGCCGCCGATCAGACCGCGTCGAGAGACGTTGAGCTCGGGGATGGGTGACTCCTCCTCAGGTACGCCGGCGGATCAGGGCAGCACGGCTGCGGTCAGGTGCGAAAGCGGCTCGGACAGGGCGTTCACCGCGTCCGCGAGCCGCTTGATCTCGGCCTTGCTCAGGTCGGTGTAGAGGCGGTAGCCCTGTCCCACCTGCTCCCGTGCCAACAGCCGCTCGATCTCGGCGAAGCGCTGGGTCAGGGTCCTGGCCAGGGCCGGGTCACGCTTCTCGAGGATCGGCTTCACGTCCTCGAACGCGACCCGCGCGCCCTTCACGTTCGCCGCGAAGTCCCACAGATCGGTGTGGGACCAGAACTCCTCCTCGCCGGTCACCTTGCCGGTCGCGACCTCCTCCATCAGGCCGGACGAGCCGTTGGCGATCTGGTCGGTGGTGAAGGTCAGCGAGCGGATCCGGTCGCGGACCGTGGTGACGTTCGCGAGCAGGTCGTCGCCGTAGAACGCCCGCTGCTCGGTCGACAACCGTGTGTAGTGCTTGGCCCGCTGCGGCCAGAGGTCCTTCTCGATGCGGTGCCAGCCGGTCCACTTCTGGCCCGGGGTGAGGTCGGCCTCGCGGGCATCCGTCTTGGGGTCGAGGTCGCCGAACGACTCTGCCACCGTCTCGATCGCCTCCCAGTAGAAGCGCGCCCGCGGGTACCGCGCCCGAGCCTCGTCATCCTTCCCGTCCTGGTACGCCGTCACGAAGCGCTGGGTCTGGGTGACCAGCTGGTCGGCCTGCTTCTGCACCCAGACCCGGTAGTCGTTCTGGGCCCGGCTGATCAGGACGGCGTCCTCCGACGGCGCCTTCGAACCACCCGTGGGCTCGGTGACCTCGAAGTCGGCGCGGATCCCCTTGCCGGCCATGCCCGGTCGGCAGGACGTCTGGTACGCGCCCTCGGTCGCGGTCACGATCAGCTTGCCCTGCAGGCCCGGTCCGATGTTCTCGACCTCCCCGACGATGCGCTCGCCGTCGGCGGAGTAGAGGTAGAACTCGGTGACCTTCGAGCCGTTGTTGGTGACGTCGAAGGTCAGGTTCCCCGCGGGCGCCGTTGCCGCCGAGACGTCGCAGCTGTCGTCGGCGGACGTCACGGTGATGGGTCCACCGGCGCCCGCCGGGCTGTCCGGGTCGGTGGTGGTGGAGGTGCACGCCGCCAGGAACGGGACGGTCACCAGAGCGGCCAGGGGCAGGACGAAGCGCATCGGGGTCTCTTTCGGGCTCGAGCGGGTCGGGTCAGGCCGGTTGCTTGTCGCGCGCGGCAGAGGCCACCTGCGCCCCCGGCCGGCCGCGACGGCGTACGCCGCGCAGGAAGAGGCTCATGGTCACCACGAGGTACGCCGTCCACACGGCGGCCTGCAGCCAGGTCGTCTGGGGCGAGAAGTTGAAGACACCCTTGAGCAGCGCGCCGTACCAGCTGCCGTCGTCGATCGAGCCCGAGACGTCGAAGGCGAGGGAGCCCACTCCGGGCAGGACGGCGGCCTCCTGCAGGTCGTGGAAGCCGTAGCCGAGCACGCCGGCCGCGACGACGATCAGGAACCCCCCGGTCCAGGTGAAGAACCGGGCGAGGTTGATCTTCACCGCCCCGCGGTAGAGCAGGTAGCCGAGGACGACGGCCGTCGCGATCCCCAGCACGCCGCCGGTGATCGGCTGCCAGGCCGGCACGGTGGAAGCGGTGTGCGCACCGGTGGCGGTCTGGGTCGCGGCCCACAGGAACAGCGCCGTCTCCAGCCCCTCGCGGCCGACCGCCAGGGCAGCCACGACGACCAGCGACCACCGGCCGGCCTCGGCCGCACGGTCGATCTGCCCGCGGAGCTCACCGCTGAGGCTGCGGGCGGCCCGCGCCATCCAGAAGATCATCCAGGTCACGAAGCCGACGGCCAGGATCGACAGGGAACCGCCGATCGCCTCCTGCGCCCGGAAGGTCAGCCCCCGCGGGCCGAAGGTCAGCAGTGCGCCGAAGGCGAGGCTGACCAGGACCGCCAGCGCGACGCCGGCCCAGATCCGCGGAAGCAGGTGACGCCGCTCCGACCTCACCAGGTAGGCCACGAGGATCGTGACGACCAGCGATGCCTCGAGACCCTCGCGGAGTCCGATCAGGTAGTTGCCCAGCACGGGCGACACTGTACGACAACAAAGTTAGGGTTGCCTAACCTACCCTGACCGATCCGGTCTCCTTGCTGCGGTCGCGACGTGGGGTTATCTTGGGGTTATACGTCGTTTCACGAAGGAGCCCCCGGATGTCCCCGAAGATCAACGTCTATCTCCCGGACGATCTCGCCGGCGAGGTCAGGGCCGCCGGCATCCCGGTCTCGGCGGTCTGCCAGCAGGCGCTGGCCGACGCCGTGGCCGCGAGCCAGGGAGGCGACTCCCCCGGCGGGGGAACCACGTCCGCGACGGCACTGGAGCGCAACTTCACGAAGCGGGCGTACGGCGTCCTGGCCGACGCCGAGAAGGCCGCCGAGGCCGCCGGCGAGATGGCCACCTCGGTCCACCTGGTGGCTGCCATGGTCGAGTCCGGCGGGCTGGCCGTCGCCGTGCTCACCGCCGCCGAACTCGATCCCGACGACGTCGTCGACGAGCTGCGCGGCCGGGCCAGGAACGGCGGCAAGCCGGCCGCACTCGACGCGGTTGCCGCGCTCGCCGTCGAGCAGGCCCGGGGGCTCGGCCACTCCTACGTCGGCACCGAGCACCTGCTGCTCGCCGTCACCGGTGGCCCGCAGCGGGAGCTCGCCCGGCAGACGTTGCGGGACATGGGGCTGACTCACGAGGACGCGCTGCGCGGCGTCGCGACCGCCCTGTCGGCGTACACCTATGCCCGCGAGACCCTCACGTTCAGCGGGATCTCGGCCCCGATCCGGGCCGTGCTGGAGGACATCCGCTCGCGGCTCGCCCGCCTCGAGGAGCGCGGCGTCAGGGGATCCTGATCACCAGCTCGCCGTGCGGGATGGAGATCCAGCCGTCGGGATCCTCGGCCCACGCCAGCCAGGCGTCGGCGATCGCGCGGAGCTCCTCGGAGCTCGCTCTCCCCTCCCGGACCAGCTGCTCGGCCAGGGCCGAGCCGGTCACCCGGTCGGCCCACATCCCGCCCCACCACGCACGAGTCTCGGGCGTCGCGAAGCACCACGTCGTCGAGGTCGCCCTGACCACCTCCAGCCCGGCGGCGTGCGCCCAGGCGAGCAGCCGGCGCCCCGCGTCGGGCTCGCCGCCGTTCGCCCGTGCGGCGACCCGGTAGAGGTCGAGCCAGCGGTCGAGGCCGGGCAGCTGGGGGTGCCAGGCGAACGCCGCGTAGTCGCTGTCGCGAACCCCGACCACTCCCCCGGACCTGGTCACCCTGGCCATCTCGCCCATCGCGGCCACCGGGTCGGCGACGTGCTGCAGGACCTGGTGGGCGTGGACGACGTCGAAGTCCCCGTCCTGCAGGTCCAGGGCGTGCACGTCGGCGACGACGACCTCGGCATTCGTCACGCCACGCTCGCGGAGCCCGGACCGGGTGATCTCCGCGGCCCCCTCGCTGACCTCGACCGCGACCACCTCGCGGACGAGCCCGGCCAAGTCGGCGGTGATCGTGCCGGGGCCCGAGCCGACGTCGAGCAGTCGGTGGTCCGGCCTCAGGTACGGCAGGAGGTAGGCGGCGCTGTTCTCGACCGTGCGCGTGCGGTGGGACCGCAGCACGCTCTCGGCGTGCCCGTGGGTGTAGCTCATGCCGTCAGCGCTCCGGGGGCGCTGCCGGAGCCGGATCGGGGACGAGGTCCTCCAGGCGCAGCTCCAGCACCCGGCACAGGGCGAGCAGCGTGGACAGCCGGGGGTTGAGAGGCGAGCCCGGGCGCGACTCGCCCTTCTCGAACTTCTGATAGGTGTACGACGCGATCCCGGCGAGGTGGGCCGTCCGCTCCTGGCTGAGTCCCCGCAGCTCGCGGGCACGCTGCAACCGCACCCCGATCTCCCGGCCGAACTCCTCCCACGTCGGTTCCCCGCGTCGTTGCCTGGCCATGCCTCGATTGTGGTGGGCTCACGTGCACGGCGTGGCCATACTCGTGTGGCAATTCACAGGTGACCCGGGGTTGGCTGTGGACAACCGGCCGAACGGGCACTCGGTTGTCGGACACCGCCTCTACCGTGCCTGACGGGGTCCGATGGACGGGGGACTGATGCACGACCAGACCGACGAGACCGGAGCCGCCGACGGGTGTCCCTCCTGGTGCCGTCGCACGCACGACGTCGGGCTGGCCGCCGACGACCAGCATCACGCGAGCGCCCCACGACGCGTCGCCCTCGTCACCGGAGTCCCGGCCCTCCACCCCGACGAGCTCGCCGTGGCCACGGCCGTGATCGTCCGGCTGATCCGCAGGACCCACTCCGACCTGACCTGGGTGGAGGTCGTGAGCGAGGAGGGTCGTGACGTCCGGCTGGTCGCCACGCTCGACTCGGCGCGCCCGCTCCTCGCGGCCCTGCAGGAGCTGGTGACGTCGGCGTCGCGGTGACTCATCCACACCCCGCCGCCGTCATCTATACATGGCCATCTTCGTATGGCAGGATGTCGACAGCGACGACGGTTCCGTTCGATCTCGGGAAAGGACCCGTAATGACCACCCCACCGCGCACCCGTCGGGTGCGCCCCCTCGTGGCCGTCCTGGCTGCGCTGGCGCTCACCGTGCTGACACCCGCGGCGTCGGAGGCGCGGCACGCCGATCGCCTGGCGAAGGCTCAGCACCGCATCCTCGGCTCACACCTGACCAACCACCACACCCACGTGGAGACCTGGATCGTGGGCTACTTCCACTACCGCCGCCGCGTGCACATCCACGGACACCTGCGGGCCAAGCGGTTCTACGGGCTGCGCATCTCGGCCCAGCGCTGCGACCGGCGCCACTGCTGGGGTCCCACGGTGAGCGGTCGGATCTGGTCGCCGCACCAGCCCGGACGTCCCCTGCGCCGGTCCCGCTCCGTGGCACCCCGGGCGGTCGCCGCCCGGAGCGATCTCTGCCTCCAGGGCACGACCGCCTGCGCCGCACCGTGGAACTGGTTCGCCCGGTACGTCGACACCCGGCAGCACGAGCTCGTGCGACGATTCGTGAACCCGTGCGCCCGGGGAAGCATCGAAGGAGGCGGACTCGTGGCGGCTACCGACCTCTCGGCGCGGATCCTGTTCGAGGGCGGGGTCCTCACCGCTGCCCGCGCCGGCTCGGCGTTCACCGGACCGCCCGGAATCGCGCTGGGCGCCCTCGGCGGCTGCATGGTGGGCGAAGCTGCCGGCGGGTTGCGCACCGTCAAGGCGCTGGTCGACAGGCTCAACCCGTTCGTGTCCCGGGCGGCCCCCCGTGGGTAGGCTCCGCCGGCTCCGAGCCAGCCCGGTCACCTTGGAGGTGGTGTCCTGGACGATCGGCATCCTGCTGGTGCTCGGGGCCACCGCCCTGGTCACGTTCCTGGCCCATCGGTGCGGGTTGTCGTGGCCCTGAGGCACGGAGCGCGTGGTCAGCGGGTGGCGGTGCCTTCGGTGTAGTCGCCCTCGTCGTGCGACTTGACCCAGGCCATCAGCTTGCGCAGCTCGCGTCCGGTCTGCTCGATCGGGTGCTGCTCGCCCTTGGCCCGCAGGGCCTTGAACTCGGGGCCGCCGGCATCCTGGTCGTCGATGAACCGCTGGGCGAACGAGCCGTCCTTGATCTTGGCCAGGATCGACCGCATGTTGTCCTTCACGTGCGCGTCGATCACCAAGGGGCCGGAGACGTAGTCGCCGTACTCCGCGGTGTCGGAGACCGACCAACGCTGCTTGGCGATCCCGCCCTCGTACATGAGGTCGACGATCAGCTTGAGCTCGTGCAGGCACTCGAAGTAGGCGACCTCCGGCTGGTAGCCGGCCTCGGTCAGCACCTCGAAGCCGTACATCACCAGCTGCGAGGCGCCGCCGCAGAGCACGGCCTGCTCGCCGAACAGGTCGGTCTCGGTCTCCTCGGTGAACGTCGTGCGGATGCCACCCGCGCGGAGGCCACCGATGGCCTTGGCGTACGACAGGGCGACGTCCCAGGCCTTGCCGGAGGCGTCCTTCTCGACGGCCACCAGGACCGGCACGCCGCGGCCGTCGACGTACTCGCGCCGCACCAGGTGTCCGGGCCCCTTCGGCGCGATCATGATCACGTCGACGCCGTCGGGCGGGGTGATGTAGCCGAAGCGGATGTTGAACCCGTGCCCGAAGACCAGCGTGTCCCCGGGCGCGATGTTGGGCTCGACGGACTCCGTGTAGAGGGTCCGTTGCACGTGGTCCGGCGCGAGGATCACGATCACGTCGGACTCCTCGACCGCCTCGGCCGGGGTGAGGACGCGCAGACCCTCGGCCTCGGCCTTGGGGCGTGACTTCGAGCCTTCGGGCAGGCCGACGCGTACGTCGACGCCGGAGTCGCGCAGCGACAGGGCGTGGGCGTGTCCCTGGCTGCCGTAGCCGAGGACCGCGACGTTCTTGCCCTGGAGCACGGACAGGTCGGCATCGTCGTCGTAGAACATCTGGGCCACGGTGGGCTCTCCTTCGAGGTTGATCGGGTCGGGGTCAGGGTCTCAGGATCCGGCGTTGGGGATCGCGACGGGTCGCGGGGTGCGCTCGCTGATCGAGCGGGCGCCGCGGCCGATCGCCACCATCCCCGACTGCACCAGCTCGCGGATGCCGAACGGCTCGAGCACCCGCCGGAAGTCGCTCAGCTTGTCGGCGTTCCCGGTGACCTCGATGGTCACCGCGTCCGGGGCGACGTCGACGACCTTGGCCCGGAACAGCTGGACGGCGTCGAGCACCTGGCCGCGGGTGGTGGCGTCCGCCCGGACCTTGACCAGCATCAGCTCGCGGTTGACGGAGAACGGTCCGTCCAGCTCGACGATCTTGATCACCTCGACCAGCTTGTTCAGCTGCTTGGTGACCTGTTCCAGGGGCGAGTCCTCGACGTTGACCACGATCGTCATCCGCGAGATCTCGTCGTGCTCGGTCGGGCCCACCGCGAGCGACTCGATGTTGAAACTACGACGGCTGAACAGGCCGGCGATGCGCGCCAGGACGCCCGGCTTGTTCTCGACCAGGACGGACAGGGTGTGAGTGGTCATCTCAGACATCGTTCTCGTCGAACTGGGGCGCGAGGTCGCGGGCGTACTTGATCTCGTCGTTGCTGGTGCCGGCCGCGACCATGGGCCACACCATCGCATCGCGGTGGACCCGGAAGTCCACGACCACCGGGCGGTCGTCGATCGCCATCGCCTTCTCGATCGTCGCGTCCACGTCGTCCGGCGAGTCGCACGACAGGCCCTCACAGCCGTAGGCATCGGCGAGCTTCACGAAGTCGGGGATGCGCTTGGAGTCGAGGTCGGTGTTGGAGTAGCGCTCGTTGTAGAACAGCGTCTGCCACTGGCGGACCATGCCCAGCGACTCGTTGTTGATGATCGCGACCTTGATCGGGATGTCGTTGATCGCACAGGTCGCCAGCTCCTGGTTGGTCATCTGGAAGCACCCGTCGCCGTCGACCGCCCACACCGTCGCATCGGGGCAACCGACCTGCGCCCCCATCGCTGCCGGCACGGCGAATCCCATGGTGCCGAGGCCGCCGGAGTTGATCCAGGTGCGCGGCTTCTCGAAGTCGATGTAGTGCGCGGCCCACATCTGGTGCTGGCCGACCCCCGCGCAGTAGATCGTGTCCGGTCCGGCGATCGCGCTGAGCCGCTCGAGGACGTACTGCGGTGCCAGGCTGCCGTCGGCCGGCTGGTCGTAGGCGACCGGGTACCGCTTCTTGAGGCCGACGATGTAGTCGACCCACTGCTCGTAGTCGCCGGTGTGACCCGCAGCGGCCTCGGTGCGCAGCAGCGTGGTCAGGTCACCGATCACCTCGCGGCAGTCGCCGACGATCGGCACCTCGGTCACCCGGTTCTTGCCGATCTCGGCCGGGTCGATGTCGGCGTGGATGACCAGAGCCCCCGGCGCGAAGGAGTCGAGGTTGCCGGTGACGCGGTCGTCGAAGCGGGCGCCCAGCGAGATGATCAGGTCGCTTCGCTGCAGGCCGGCGACGGCCGCCACCGTGCCGTGCATGCCGGGCATGCCGAGGTGCTGCGGATGGCTGTCGGGCAAGGCGCCCCGGGCCATCAGCGTGGTCACGACCGGGATGCCGGTCAGGTCGGCCAGCTCGCGGAGCTCGCGCGAGGCACCGGCGCGGATCGTGCCGCCCCCGACGTAGAGCACGGGGCGTTGCGCGTCGAGGATCAGCCGCACGGCTTCCTTGATCTGCTTGGCATGCGGCCGGGTGATCGGCCGGTACCCCGGCAGGTGCAGCTCGCTCGGCCAGTCGTACGTCGTCACCGCCTGCAGCGCCGACTTCGCCACGTCCACCAGCACCGGGCCCGGACGACCCGTCGACGCGATGTGGAACGCCTCGGCCACCGTGCGCGGGATGTCGGCCGGGTCGGTGACCAGGAAGTTGTGCTTGGTGATCGGCATCGTGATGCCGCGGATGTCGGCCTCCTGGAACGCATCGGTGCCGATCGCGCTCGCCCCGACCTGACCGGTGACGGCCACGATCGGGACGGAGTCCATGTAGGCGTCCGCAAGGGGCGTCACCAGGTTGGTGGCGCCCGGTCCGGACGTCGCCATGCAGACGCCCACGCCGCCGGTCGCCGCGGCGTACCCCTGCGCGGCGTGTCCCGCGCCCTGCTCGTGCCGGACCAGGATGTGCCGGATCGAGGAGTCCATGAGCGGGTCGTACGCCGGGAGGATGGCGCCGCCGGGAATGCCGAAGACGTGCCGGGTGCCCGCCGCCTCCAGCGACTTGATCAAGCTCTGCGCGCCGTTCATCGTCGCGCCCGCCTGCTCTGTCATCACCGCGTCTTCACCGTGTCCTGTCTCTGCCGTGTCTGCGGCCGCTGCCGGTCGATCGAGGGAACAAAAAACCCCTCGGCCGGAACGGCGAGGGGTGACGCGTGGACGAGCCTGAGCTCAACCCGCGCGTCGGGTGCGTACGAGAAGCAGGAGCAGCTCGGTGCACATAGGACCACGGTCCCCGCCTCGGTTCCACGCCGTCAAGCCAGTGTGCCAGGGCGTCCCAGATGCTGGTACGCCGTTCCCGCATGTCGGGATGCCCACGGTCGGCTCAGGACCGCCCACGGCCGGTGGTGACGCAGACCCTGTTGCCCTCGGCGTCGGCGAGCACGGTGAACCTGGGTTCGAACTCGCGGGTCACGAGGGTGCCCCCGGCCGCGAGTGCCGCCGCGACCCGAGCCTCGGCCACCTCGGCCGGCACCCGGACGTCGAGGTGGAACCGCTGCCGGGGCTCGTCGTGCTGGTCGGTCTGCTGGAACCAGAGCGTGGGCTGGGACCCGGCCAGGTCGCGCAGCTCCAGGTCCTCGTGCGGGTGGTCGTCCATCGCGAGCACCGCCTTCCAGAACGGCTTGATCTCCTCGTGGTTCCAGGTGTCGAGCGCGATCTCGACCACCCCCGCCGCCGTCGGATCGGCCGTCACGCCGAGCTCGGCGGCCGCGGCACTGATCCGGCGCGCCAGGTCGAGGTCGCGCGACGTCACGCCGAAGACGTCGTGGCTGCACAGGGCGACGCTCACGTGCGGGTAGCGCAGGTCGACGTCCGGATGGTGGTTGGCCTCCTCGGCGAGCTCCCCGATCCGGTTCACCAGGGCGAGCCCGGTGGCGAAGTCACCGGTGAGGAACCGGGTCCGGAGTGCCTCGAAGAGCTGGCGCCAGTCGGTCAGACCGGCCGCCTCGACGTCGGCGAAGGACAGCGTGTCGCGGGATGCCATGCCCCCACCCTGCACCACCAGGGGTGGAATCGGCAGGCGTGGTCACGCGCCGTCCGACGTCCGAACGCGAAGGGCCCGCGGCAGCAGCCAGCCCTTCGGGCGTCGGGGATCAGGGGAGAGCAGCGAGCGTGCTCCGCACCTGCTCGACCCCCCGCTCCAGCTCGTCGTACGACGTCGACAGCGGCGAGAGCCCGATCCGCAGCCCACCGGGGTCGCGGTAGTCCGGCAGGACGTCGTGCTCCCAGAGCCTGGTCACGACCTCCTGCATCCGGGGGTGGTGCAGGGTGACGTGTCCCCCGCGACGCGCCGGGTCGCGGGGCGAGGCCACCGTGACGCCGTAGGAGGCGAGCTGCTCGTCCGCGAGCTCGATCGCGTAGGCGGTGAGCTGCTCCGACTTCTTGCGGACGGCGTCGATCCCCGCCTCGTCGATGAGGGCGACCATGTCCTCGACGGCGAGCATCCCGACCACCGCCGGGGTGCCGGAGAGGAATCGTCGGATCCCCTGCACCGGCACGTAGTCGGGCCCCATCAGGAACGGGTCGGTGTTGCCCATCCAGCCCTGGATCGGCTGGGTGAACGTGTCCAGGTGGCGCGTCGCGACGTAGCAGAACGCCGGCGAGCCGGGCCCGCCGTTGAGGTACTTGTAGGTGCAGCCGGCGGCGAGGTCGACGTCCCAGGCGTCGAGCTCGGCCGGCACCGAACCGGCCGAGTGGCAGAGGTCCCAGAGGACGAGGGCGCCAGCGTCGTGGGCGACCCGGGTGATCGCCGCGACGTCGGCGATCCACGCCGACCGGTAGGAGACGTGGCTGAGGGCCACGAACGCCGTCTGCTCCCCGACCGCCGCCGCGACCTGCTCGACGGTCGCGCCCGCCGTGGTGTCGACGTCCAGCCATCGGATCGTGAGCCCGCACTCGGCGGCGACACCCATGGCGAGATAGCGGTCGGTCGGGAAGTTGTCGCGGTCGATGACGATCTCGGTACGCCCCGGCCGGGCACTGACGGCGGTGCGCATCAGCTTGTAGAGCAGCACGGTCGTCGAGTCAGCGACGGCCACCTGTCCGGGGCCGGCCCCGAGGCAGACCCGGCCGAGCTCGTCTCCCAGCGCCAGCGGCAGGTCGAACCACCCCTCGTCCCAGCCCCGGATCAGCCGTCGGCCCCACTCGTCCTCGACGAACGTGCGCAGCCGGTCACCGGTGACCGTGAGCGGACGGCCCAGGGAGTTGCCGTCGAGGTAGACCAGGGAGGAGTCGGTGCCGACGAACCGCTCGCGCAGCGGCGCGAGCGGGTCGGCGTCGTCGAGATCGTGGGCCATGCCAGCAGTCTGGCACCACGATCGGGAGCAGCCCGGCCAGTACGCTGCCGCTCGTGAGAGCCGCGCGCATCTGGCACGCCGTGACCGCTGCCGTGGCGCTGGTGGCGCTGGTTCTGCAGCTGGCGCTGATCATCCGGGGTGGCCAGGTGCTGTCGGAGGCCTACCCGCCGAACCTCGGAGAGCGGTTGTTGCGCTTCGTCGCCTACTTCACCATCGAGAGCAACGCACTGGTCCTGGTCACCACCGCCCGCCTGGCCCGTGACCCGGCGTACGACGACCGGCTCTGGCGCGTCGTCAGGATCGCGGCGATCAGCGGGATCGTCGTGACCGGGCTCGTCCACTGGTTCCTGCTGCGCCCGTTGCTTCACCTCAACGGCGCCGACCTGGTGGCCGACCGGTTGCTGCACGTCGTCGTCCCGGTCCTGGCGTTCGTCGGGTGGCTGGTCCACGGCCCGCGCCCGCGCATCGGCTGGCCGGACTGCCTCCGGGCGGCCGTCTGGCCGATCGGGTGGCTCGTGGTGATGCTGGTGACCGGCCCGATGACGGGGTGGTACCCCTACCCGTTCCTCGACCACAGCCTGCACGGCTGGGACCACGTGGCGGTCGTGTGTGCCGGGATCTTCGTGCTGTTCTTCGCGATCTTCGCCGCGATGCGGGAGTACGACCGTCGGCGGGCGCCGGCCCCCGTCACTGGTAGCTGACGAAGCTCACCCGCGGGTGGATCCGGCGTACCTGCCGGGGCGTGAAGCGGTGGACGTCGACCTTGTAGAAGAGCTTGAAGCCCTGGCGGAACTGATGGGGCCGCGTGATCGCGTGGTACGTCGCGAGCTTCTGGCTGCGGGTCCCGAACCCGTCGGTGTGCTGCACCATCGCGAGCCCCGGCCGGTGCACGACCTTGCCGATGTCGGGCAGCATCGAGAGCCGGAACTGGTGCAGCACGAACAGCTTCTCGGGCAGCGAGTCCCGTCGGACGAGCCGCGAGAGCCACGCCGAGGTGCGGTTGACCTCGGCGGCGTGCACCGACCCGACCACCGTGGCCGGGACCTGGTGGGGACCCATCCGCCACTCGGGGTCGAGGGCGAGCCCGACCCAGGGCTTCTCCAGCGCCCAGGCCCAGCGCCGGGCGACGACCGGGAACGACGCCCGGCCGGTCTGGATGTCGAGCAGGAGCAGCGCGCCGTTGCGGTGGGCTGCTCGCACATAGTGCGCGACCAGGTCGCGTGGGATGTCGTGGCTGAAGTCGTGGTCGGGCCCGGGCGAGCGGTCCGCGACCGTGACGATCAGCTCGTAGACCGGCTGGATGTGCTCGCCCGCCTCACGGAAGGGCCTCGCGGCTCGCATCAGGCGGCGCTGCATGGTCGCGGGGTCGCTCGCGCCGAGCACTCCCATGGAGTCGGTCTGGGCGGTGCCGTAGTAGGCGACGAGGAAGCGATGGTCGCCGAAGATCCGGTAGCCCCCGCCGGGGAGCTGGGCCCGTCTCGCGATCGGCGGCGGTGCCGGCACGACGTACGACGGCAGGCCGGTGGTCACGGTCTCGTCCGCGTCGTGCCCGGCGCCGGTGGCCGGACCGAGGGGTGCGGCCGCCGAGGCCGACGGGGCGTCGTCACCCAGGTGTCCCAGGATCCCCGCGAGGAGCACCAGCAGGACCAGGCCGACCAGGGCGAACGACAGCGGCGACCTCGCGCGTGCGCGCACGCCAGGGCTGGTCACGGCAGTGAGACGCCCGAGAGCAGATCGGAGTTGTCGGCGCATGGACGCCAGGTCCACGTGGAACTCCCCTCCCTCACGGGCCGGACACGCGGATGGCGGCCGGGTCGACGACGAGTCTCGGATCCATCATCGCACCCAGGAGACGTCCGTCGGTCTTCCGCTCGGGCCCGTCGCGCACGTCGGCGACCAGGCAGGTGACGTTGTCGCGACCACCGGCTGCGAGAGCCAGCTCGACCAGTGCGTGAGCCGCTTCGTCGGCGTCGTCCGACGCCAGTCCCCGGACGATCTCGGGCTCGGGCACGAAATCGGTCAGACCGTCGCTGCAGAGCAGCAGGCGGTCTCCGACGACGAGGTCGAGGTCGCGCAGCGCCGGCTCCACCGGCTCGTCGCCGTTGACCGAGCGGAGCACGACGTTGCGATAGGGGTGCCCGGCGATCTGGTCCGGCGTGAGATCGCCCTTGTCGACCAGGAGCTGCACCAGCGTCTGGTCGGTCGAGAGCCGCCGGAGCTCGCCGTCGCGGAGGAGGTACGCGCGGGAGTCGCCGACGTGCACGAGCGTCACCCGGTCCTCGCGGGCGAGCACGGCGGTCAGCGTGGTCGCCATGCCATGGCGCGACTCGTCGTCGTGAGCCCCCCGCTGCAGCTGCTCGTGGGCGGTGGCCACGGCCTCGGCGAGCAGCGAGGCGCCGTCCTGGTCGGGTCGACCCATCGCCAGTGCGGTCACGACGTACGTCGTGGTGGCGGAGGCGACCTCTCCGGCCGCGGCACCGCCGACGCCGTCGGCGACCAGCTGCAGGTAGGGCCCGGCGAACCCCGCGTCCTCGTTGTGCTCACGGACCAGGCCGACGTGCGACGCCGCGCCGTAGGAGAAGTGCAGCACCCGATGCTCCTTCCCTGGGCTCCTCACGGACAGGTCTGGGACGCACCGCGGGCCGACTGGGTTGTCGACGTTCGGCCCCGGTGACCGCAAGAGTGTGCCCCATGGAAGCCCGATCCGCCGCCCTCGACCGCGCCCGGGATCACGCCGTCGGCTGGCTCTCCGGGCTCGACGACCGGCCGGTGCCACCTGTCGTCGACGCCGACGAGATGGTGCGTCGGCTCGGCGACCTCCCGGACGGATCGACTCCGGCCGCCGACGTCATCGACCTGCTCGCCGAGGCCTGCGAGCCGGGACTGGTCGGCATCCCGTCGGGCCGCTTCTTCGGGATGGTGATCGGAGGCTCCTTGCCAGCCGCCCTCGGCGCAGACTGGCTGACGTCGGCCTGGGACCAGAACGTCGGGCTCCGGGCATTGACCCCGGCCGGAGCCGCGGTCGAGGAGGTGGCCGGCCGCTGGCTGGTGGACCTCCTCGGACTGCCGGTCGGCTCGGCCGTGGGATTCGTGACCGGTGGCACGATGGCCAACTTCACCTGCCTCGCGACGGCGCGCGACACCGTCCTGCGTCGGTCGGGCCACGACGTGCAGAACGGGCTGGCGGGGGGGCCTCCGGTACGCGTCGTGGTCGGGGCCGAGCGACACCCCTCGGTGGACCTGCCGCTGCGCTTCCTCGGCCTCGGCGACCCGGATGTCGTACCGGCCGACGGGGAGGGGCGGATCCGCGCCGACGCCCTGAGCGACGCCCTCGGACCGGGGCACGGGCCCACGATCGTCGTGCTGCAGGCGGGCAACATCCACTCGGGCGCCTTCGACCCGTTCGCCGACTGCGTCGCGGTGGCCCGCGAGCACGACGCCTGGGTGCACGTCGACGGCGCGTTCGGGCTCTGGGCCGCGGTGTCGACGCGGTGGCAGGACGCCGTTCGCGGCCTCGCCGACGCGGACTCGTGGGCGACCGATGCGCACAAGACCCTGAACGTGCCCTACGACTCCGGCCTCGCGATCGTCCGCGAGGCCGACGCCCTGGCGACGTCGATGGCGATGCACGGCGACTACCTGATCGAGGCCTCGGGCGACCCGCAGGAGCGCACCCCCGAGCTCTCGCGACGAGGACGCGGCTTCGCGACCTGGGCGGCGCTGCGCAGCCTGGGCCGGTCCGGGACGGTCGAGCTCGTCGAGCGACTCGCGCACCATGCCCGCAGCTTCGCCGAGGGTGCGCGCGAGATCCCCGGGTGCCAGGTGCTCAACGACGTGGTGTTCACCCAGGTCTGCCTCACCTTCGGCGACGACGAGCGCACCCGTGCGGTGACGGCCGCACTCCTCGCCGACGGCACCACCTGGATGTCGGGATCGCGGTGGCACGACCGCGCGATCGTGCGCATCTCGGTCAGCAACTGGAGCACCACCGAGGACGACGTACGCCGGTCGCTCGAGGCACTGCGCCGGGCAGCGGCGTCGGTTCCTCCGGCCTAAATCCGGTGTCGCCGGCACGGTACCCGGGGTTGGATGGCGGGATGGTCCCCACGCTCGTGCACCCGCCCAAGGTCTCGCGCGGCGACCGGGTCGCCGTCCTGTCGCCGGGGTTCGCGGCGCCGGCTGTGGCGCCCACCGTGCACGAACAGGCGCTCGCGCGCATCCGGGACGTGCTCGGTCTCGAGCCCGTGGAGTACCCGACGACCCGGCGTCTCGACGCGCGGTCGGAGGACCGGGCCGCCGACGTCAACGAAGCGTTCGGCGATCCGTCGATCCGAGCCGTCCTGGCCACCATCGGCGGCGACGACCAGATCACCGTGATCCCCCACCTGGACGCCGACCTCGTCCGGGCCGACCCCAAGCCGTTCCTCGGCTACAGCGACAACACCAACCTGCTGAGCTGGCTCTGGACGCAGGGCGTGGCGTCGTTCCACGGCGGCTCGACCCAGGTCCAGCTCGGCCCCGGCCCCGGCCTCGACGACGTCCACCTGAGATCGCTGCGGGCCGCCCTGTTCGACGGTGGCCGACTCCAGATCACCGAGCCCGGTGAGTCGGAGGACGTGGGCCTCCGCTGGGAGGACCCGGCCTCGCTGACGTCGTACGGCGACCGCGAACCCACGGAGCCCTGGACGTGGGCCGGGCCCGAGCGATCGGTCACCGGACCGACTTGGGGCGGCTGCATCGAGGTGCTCCAGTGGATCCTCACGGCGGGCCGCTTCCCGACCGACCCGACCTGCCTGGACGGCGGCGTCCTCCTCCTGGAGTCGTCGGAGGACCTGATCCCCGCCTCGGAGTTCGGCTACATCACCCGCTCTCTCGGCGAGCGCGGGCTGCTCGCGGCGGTCGACGCCGTGGTCGTCTCCCGCCCGCCGACGTCCACCCACGAGCACCTGCCTCCGCCGGCCGCGCGGGCCGCCGCCCGGGCGGCCCAGCGCGACATCGCACTCGAGACGATCGGGCGCTACAACCCCGACGCCGTCGTGGTCGTCGGCGTGCCCTTCGGGCACACCCGGCCCCAGTGGGTGCTGCCCTACGGCGGCGCGATGACCGTCGACTCCGTCGAGCAGAGGCTCTGGGCCGACTATGACTGAGCCGACGACGTTCACCAAGCGCCGCGAGCCCGCAGCGCCGGGCTCGATCCCCGACGTGCTGCAGATGTTCAGCCGCGAGGTGCGCTTCTACCGGGAGGTCGCGCCCGACCTGGGGCTGCGGGTGCCCGCCTGCTACCTCGCCGAGGAGCGCGACGGCGCGACGCACCTGGAGCTCGAGGACCTCTCCGCCTGGCGACCTGGAGCGGATCCGGAGGCGGCCGCGCGCCTGCTCGGCGACCTGCACCGCCGCTTCGAGGGACGTGCTCTCGAGCGGTGGCCGTGGCTGCCGCGCCCCGACGTGGCTCACCTGGTCGAACCCTTGTACGACCGGGCGTGGGCAGCCGCCCGCGAACGGCCCGAGGTCACCGACGGGGTGCGTGACCTCGGCGACTCGCTGGTCGGCCGAGTCGCGGAGGTCGAGCAGCGGGCGGAGGCGAGCGGCCCGGTGACCTTCACCCACGGTGACGCCTCGGCGCAGAACATGCGGACCTCGCCCGACGGTGAGGTCGTGCTCCTGGACTGGGAGGACTACGGCGCCGGACCCGGCGTCGCCGACCTGGCCTGGCACCTGCTCTCCTCGGTGCCGCCGCGCGACTGGGACCGCACGCTCGCGGCGTACGGCGACACGTCCGGACTCGTCGACGCGCTCCCCGCGGTCGCGGTGCAGGCCTTCTTGTCGTTCGCCTTCGAGGACGTCCCCGAGGACCGGTGCGCGTGGGTCGAGAGCCTCGCCGAGGCGGCTCGGCGGCTCTGAACCGCGCGCCCGAGGTCCGGCCCGCTGGTCTGGACCAGTACGTCCGCACTAGTCCGTTTCTAGTACCGACGGACTAGGAGGGACGAACCGAACTGATGACCGTGATGGCGGTCCTCGGTTAAAACTGCATCGGATCTCGAACTTTTACCGAAGACCCACGGCACCACCCCAGGTCGCTCTGCCACCTTTCGCCCAGGCGAAAGGTTGTTCCACAGATGAATAAGCATCGAAATGAACGCGGCGCTGTTGCTGTTGAAGCAGCGCTGCTCACACCACTGCTCGCACTCGTGCTCTTCGGCATCATCGAGATGTCGTTGTTCATGCGCGATGTCGTGTCGGTGAACAGCTCTGCCCACGTCGGCACGCGCAATGCCTCCGTCGGTGCCGGGGCCGGGCCTGCCACCTGCAGCCCGTCTCCGTGTACGCCGCCGACGGCGCCTGCCCTGGCCCAGGCGGCCGCGAGCGCCATCCAGCAGGCCGGCAGCGCGATGCCCCAGAAGCAGATCAACTGGATCCTCGTCTACCAGGCGAACGCCGGTGGCTACCCGTTGCCGGCCGGGAACACCGCTGCCACGTGCTCGACGGCCTGCGTGAAGTACACCTGGAACGCGACGTCGAAACAGTTCGTCTACGCAGGCGGCACCTGGGGCTCGGCCTCCATCAACGCCTGCATCAACGACGTCAACCGGATGTCCGTCGGTGTCATCGTCAACGCCACCCACCCGTGGATCACGGGTCTCTTCGGACACGGCATCACCTTCCAGGAGCGAAGCGTGATGCAGTTCGAGCCGCTTCCCAACGACAGCTGCAAGCCCGGTCTGCCGGGGTCACACGCGTGAACGCCAGCGCCCGCGCTCGCGCGTTGCGCCGGCGTGACGAAGGCGGCTACGTCGCCCTCCTGGTCGCGATGTTCGCCGCGACGTTGCTGATGCCCCTGTGCGCGATCTCGGTGGACACCGCCCGGTGGTACGTCGAGGTCCAGCGGGTGCAGAACGCTGCCGACGCGGCCGCCATGGCGGGTGTCACCTACCTGCCCGACGACTTCGCCTCCGCGAAGAGCACGGCCCTCACGGTGGCCGGACGTAACGGCTACCCGGCCTCGAGCAAGGTCTCGATCGGCGTCACCGTCGGCGCCAAGCCGACCCAGCTGGTGGTCACGATCAACAGCAAGATCGGCAACGCGTTCGGCACCACCTTCGGTGTCCGCTCCAACACGATCTCCCGATCGGCAACGGCCGACTACAACGGACCGGCGCCGATGGGCAGCCCCTGCAACGCGTTCGGCAACGAGCCGGCTGGTGCCGTGTCGGACGCGACCGACCCGATCCGGGGTCCCGACACGAGCGTGATCGTCGTACCGCCGGGAGGGGCCACCTGCACCTCCAACCCGCAGTTCTGGGGAGCGATCGCCGGCCCGGACACCGACAAGCAGAGCGGCGACCAGTACATGACCCGCACCTGCTCCACGGCGGACGGTTGCACCAGCGGCAAGAACAACGAGTTCGATCCGCAGGGCTACTTCTACATCGTCCGCGTCGCCGCGGGTGCGGTGAACAAGGACGTCACTCTGCAGATCTACGACCCTGCCTGGATCCAGACCGGCGACACCTGCACCGAGAACGGACAGAAGTCCCCCACCGTCTCGACGAACCCCAACATCCCGCTGCGCCAGAACATGAGCTCCTACGTACCCGCCGACGGTGTCGACCGATACGCCATGACGCCAGGCCTGTTCTGCACAGGAGACACGCTCGGCGGTGGCACGGATCCGATCGTGACGTCCTACGCGCTCCGCGCACCGACCGACACCTATCAGCCCAAGAACTCCGCCCCGGTGTCCGGTTGTGAGCAGCAGTACCCGGGATACCTCCAGTCGACGGCAACGCCCAACGCCGTGTCGACCGGCACCCTCGGGCAGTTCCTTCCGAAGTCCAGCGACACCACCAAGCCGGACCCGACGAAGCCGAACGCCAAGTACAACGCCAGGATCGCGAACGTCTTCCACCAGTGGGTGGCGCTGTGCACGTTCCACCCGATGGCGGCCGGCGACTACTACCTCCAGATCCGCACCAACGTGAAGCTGGGCGGCACCCAGGACCCCCTGACCGGGATCTACACGAACAACCCCAACGTCACGAGCCAGACCGGTGACGACACGTCGGTGCACGGCAACGGCAACAACCGCTTCGCCCTTCGGGTGAAGGGCGCTGGTGCCAGCGGGGTGTCCGTCGCCGGCTACCAGCACATGTCGATCTACGCCAACTACACCGGCGCGAACACGTTCTTCAACATGGTGCGGGTGATCCCGGCCGCGGCCACGAAGACCCTGAAGATCGTGTTCTTCGACGTCGGCGACGCGGCTGCGGCGGGCACCATCCAGGTCCTGCCACCGACCGACTCCAACCTCGGCGGCACCGTGACCGGCTGCACGGGTGCCGGTGTGGCCAATGGAGCCTTGGCCAACTGCAAGCTGACCAATGTCAGCAGCGCCACCTATCAAGGCAAGCAGCAGGTGATCACCGTGCCGATCCCGAGCACCTATACCTGCACCTCGTCCCAAGCGGGCGGGTGTTGGTACCGGCTGCTGATCTCGTTCCCGGGCGGTGTCACCGACACCACCACCTGGAGCGCCAGCATCGACGGTGACCCGATCCGGCTGATCAAGTAGCACCCCAGGCCGCCGCGCGGAGGGTACGGCGGCAACCAGGACCGGTCCGTGGGAGAGCCGGACCGGTCCTGGCTCCCCCGCTCGGTGCGGCTATCCGCAGACGGCGCCGTGCGCAGCGGACTGGACGACCTTGGCGTACTTGCCGAGGACGCCGCGGGTGTACTTGGGCGGCAGCGGCTCCCAGCCCTCGCGGCGGGACTCCCAGTCGTCGCCCTGCTCGACGTCGAGCGAGCGGTTCGCGACGTCGAGGGTGATCCGGTCACCGTCGCGGACGAACGCGATCGGCCCGCCGTCGACGGCCTCCGGCGCGATGTGACCGACGCAGAGACCCGTCGTACCGCCGGAGAATCGGCCGTCGGTGATCAGCAGGACGTCCTTGCCGAGGCCCGCGCCCTTGATCGCGCCGGTGATGGCCAGCATCTCGCGCATCCCCGGGCCGCCCTTGGGACCCTCGTAGCGGATCACCACGACGTCGCCCGCCTCGATGGTGCCGGCCTCGAGGGCGTCCATCGCCGCGCGCTCGCCGTCGAAGACCCGGGCGGTGCCGGTGAACGTCGAGTCGTCGAACCCGGCCGACTTCACCACCGCGCCCTCCGGGGCCAAGGAGCCCTTGAGGATCGTGAGACCACCTGTCTTGTGGATCGGCCGGTCGAGGGAACGGAGCACGTCGTCGTCGAGGCCGGGCGGGGCGAGAGCCTCGAGGTTCTCCGCCATGGTCCTCCCGGTCACGGTCAAGGCGTCGCCGTGCATCAGGCCCGCGTCGAGCAGGGCCTTCATCACCACCGGGATGCCTCCGACCTTGTCGACGTCGTTCATCACGTAGCGGCCGAACGGCTTGAGGTCGCCGAGGTGGGGGACCCGGTCGCCGATCCGGTTGAAGTCGTCGATCGTGAGATCGACGTCGGCCTCGCGGGCCATCGCGAGCAGGTGGAGGACGGCGTTCGTCGAGCCGCCGAGCGCCATCACCACGGTGATCGCGTTCTCGAACGCCTCCATCGTCATGATCTGGCGGGCGGTGATGCCTTCGCGGAGCAGGTTGACCACGGCTTCGCCGGAGCGGTGGGCGAAGCCGTCGCGCCGGCGGTCGACGGCCGGCGGCGCGGCGGAGCCCGGCAGGCTCATCCCGATCGCCTCGGCCACGGCGGCCATCGTGTTCGCGGTGTACATGCCGCCACAGGCACCCTCGCCCGGGCAGATCGCGCGCTCGATGCGGTCGACCTCCGCGCGGGTGATCTTGCCGGCCAGGCAGGCGCCCACGGCCTCGAAGGCGTCGATGATCGTCACGTCGCGACCGTCGACCTGGCCGGGCATGATCGAGCCGGCGTAGAGGAAGACGCTGGCCAGGTCGAGCCGGGCCGCGGCCATCATCATGCCGGGCAGGCTCTTGTCGCAGCCGGCGAGCAGTACCGACCCGTCCAGTCGCTCGGCCATCATCACGGTCTCGACCGAGTCGGCGATCACCTCGCGGCTGACCAGCGAGAAGTGCATCCCCTCGTGGCCCATCGCGATCCCGTCCGAGACCGAGATCGTGCCGAACTCGAGCGGGTAGCCCCCCGCTGCGTGGACGCCGTTCTTGACCGCCTGCGCGAGCCGCTGCAGCGACAGGTTGCACGGCGTGATCTCGTTCCAGCTGGAGGCGACCCCGATCTGCGGCTTCGCGAAGTCCTCGTCACCCATCCCGACCGCACGGAGCATGCCGCGAGCGGCGGTCTTCTCGAGCCCGTCGGTGACGTCGCGGGAGCGGGGCTTGAGGTCCGGCGTACTCATGTCCGCAGCCTAGTGAGCGGGCGGCTCCTGGCCTGTCGGGTCTCACCGCTCCCGGCACTCGCGCCGGCTCCGCGGTCCCGGTCCGCCGCTTGTTCGTTCACTCGGACGCGACGTGTTGCCCGTCATATTCGGGGTACGGGCGAAGTGCGGGGGCCTCTCGGGAGACGCCACGAGAGGTCGGCACCTGCGGCTCGGACCGCAGGAGAAGGGACTCCTTCCATGACCCTCGACCCTCAGGCCGCGCAGCGTGCCGCCCAGGCAGCCGACACCGGAGAGCAACGACGTCAGGTGCGGCTCGCCGCGCTGGCCAGCACGGTCGGCACCACCATCGAGTGGTACGACTTCTTCCTCTACAACACCGCCGCCGCGCTGATCTTCCCGGCGCTGTTCTTCCCCGAGTCCACCGCGTACGCCGGTCGGCTGGAGTCGTTCGCGACGTACGCCGTAGGCTTCGCGGCCCGACCCGTCGGTGCCGCGCTGTTCGGCCACTGGGGCGACCGGATCGGCCGGAAGGCCACGCTCATCGTCACCCTGCTGCTGATGGGTGTCTCGACGGCGATCGTCGGGGTTCTTCCCGGCAGCGGCTCCATCGGCGGGCTGGCACCCGTCCTCCTGGTCGCGCTGCGGCTCCTGCAGGGGATCGCCGTCGGCGGTGAGTGGAGTGGCTCGGTGCTGCTGTCGATGGAGTGGGGCGACCAGCGCCGTCGTGGCCTGATGGCGTCGTTCCCTCAGCTGGGCGTGGCGTTCGGGCTGATCCTCGGGACCGGCTTCCTCTACCTCCTCAGCTGGCGGTTGACCGACGACCAGTTCCAGTCCTGGGGTTGGCGCATCCCGTTCGTGTTCAGTCTGGTGATGGTCGCGGTGGGTCTCTACATCCGGCTGAAGATCCTCGAGACTCCGATGTTCGCCCGGCGCGTGCAGCAGAAGCAGATCAGCCGGCTCCCGACGGTCGACGTGATCCGCCGACACTGGAAGGCGATCGTGCTCAGCGCTCTCGCCCGGATGTCGGAGCAGGCGCCGTTCTACGTGATCACCGCGTTCACCCTCAGCTATCTGACGGAGGACCAGGGGTACTCGAAGACCTTCGCGCTCCTGGCGATCCTCTCGGCAGCCGCGCTCGAGGTCGCGGTGGTCCCGTTCTACGGTCATCTGTCCGACTCGGTCGGTCGCAAGAGGATCTACATGATCGGCGCCGCGCTCACCGGCGTGTACGGCTTCGTGCTGTTCGGCGCGATGAACAGTGGGATCGCCTTGATCGCGTTCCTGGGCGTCTTCCTGGCGCTGATCCCGCACGGGATGCAGTACGGGCCGCAGGCCTCGCTGATCGCCGAGTCGTTCCCCACGTCGTTGCGGTACGCCGGCGCCGGGATGGGCTACCAGCTCGCCTCGGTGATCGCCGGCGGGCCGGCCCCGCTGGTGGCGACCTGGCTGCTCGCGAACACCGGTTCGGAGTACTCGATCGCGTTCGCGATCCTGGGCTGCTCGGTGGTGACCCTGATCGCGGTCTCGCTGATGGACGACCACTCGACCAGTGACATCGACGACGACACGTCGTACGACGGTCGTACGCCGAGCGTCGCGGTCCCCGAACCCGCGCTTCGCGACGGTTGAGCGCTGAGCTCTAGATGACGGCGGCGCGCACCACGCAGACGTCGGGGAGGTCCTTGTGGATCTCGGCCCAGGTCTCCCCGGCGTCGGGCGACGCCCAGACCCCGCCGTTGCGGCCGCCGAAGTACAGACCGTGCGGGTCGTGGGTGTCGACGCACATCGCGTCGCGCATCACGGCGACGTAGTACTCGTCCGGGAGGGAGCCGTCGCCGAGCACTTCCCAGTGCTCACCCTTGTCGGTCGACCGCCACACTCGGGCGTGCCCGTCGACCGGCCAGCGCGAGCCGGCGTCCCGGATCGGGAACACGTAGACGCTCTCGGGGTCATGGGGGTGGACCACGATCGAGAAGCCGAACTCCGACGGCAGACCTGGCGCGATGTCCTGCCAGCTGTCTCCGCCGTCCTCCGAGCGGTAGACCCCGCCGTGGTTCTGCAGGTAGAGCAGCTCGGGCCGCTCGGGGTGCCGGGTCACCTTGTGCACGCACTGACCGAACTCCGGGAAATTGCGCTCGCCGGGGAAGAACTCGGCCTTCACGCCGGTGTTGGACGGGTACCACGAGTCGCCACCGTCGTCGGTGCGGTAGACACCGCCGGTCGAGATCGCGGCGAGCACCTTCGCGGGCTCCTGGGGGTGGGGAAGGATCGTGTGGAACGCCTGGCCCCCGAAACCGGCGTTCCACTCCTCGCGCTGGGGGTTGTCCCACAGCCCGCGCTCGAGCTCGAAGGTCTCACCGCGGTCGGTCGACCGGAAGATCGCGCCGGGCTCGGTGCCGGCGTACACGACGTCGTCGTCGACGCCGGGCACCAGCTGCCAGACCCGCGCGACGGAGGCGTCGGTGTCCTCGGGGAAGCGGACGGCGCCGTTGGGCGTCTCCTGCCAGCTCTCCCCGAGGTCGTCGGAGCGCCAGACCTGGGGGCCGAGCCAGCTCGAGCTGGCACCGGCGAGGAGCCGTGGCCGGTCGCCGCGGGTGTCGATCATGGCGGAGTACACCTCCTCCATCGGGAAGTGCGGGCCGGTCCAGTGCCAGTCGCGGCGCGCCTCGTCGGACCGGCCGATCCACAGGCCCTTGCGCGTGCCGACCAACACCAGGGTGTCGCTCATGTGGATGTCTCCCTCTGCCTGTCGACCCCTCACTCTTCCTAAATGGAAGAGTAGTCTTGTCGTTCGATGAGTCAAGAGCTGCACTCCGACGACGCCCCGCTGCCGGTGACGGCGTACGCCCTGCTGGGCCTGCTGACGTTCGGTGACGAGCTGACGGGCTACGAGCTGAAGCAGCGGGCGGACAACACCCTGCGCTTCTACTGGGTCGCGCCGGCGATGAGCCAGATCTACTCCGAGCTCGCGCGGCTGACCGAGCAGGGGCTGCTCGAGCCCGTGACGAGCGCGGGCGCGGGGCGGCGGACCACGGCGTACCGGATCACGCCGGCGGGGACGCACGCCCTGAGCGAGTGGATCGCCGGCTCGCCGGTCGGCTTCCCGACGCTCAAGCACACGGTGCTGCTCCGGCTCCTGGTCGGGCACGCGTCGTCGCCGCAGCGCATGCGCGAGCTGCTGGAGGACTACGTCGCGGAGCTCGCCGAGGCGCGGCGCGACCTGCGCGACGTGCGCGAGTCGCTGCGCGGCGCCGATGCGCCCGGCGAGGCGTTCTTCTACCCGTCGGTCGTGGCCGACTGGGGTCTGGACTACTACGCAGCCGAGACCCGGCACAGCCGGCGTGCGCTCGCCCGGCTGTCCACCGCCGAGGAGGGAGTCCCATGACCGCCCGCACCCTGTACTCCTGCACCATGTCGCTCGACGGATTCCTGGCCGGGCCGGGCGGGGACATGCAGTGGCTGACCCGCCATCTCGGGCCGAACCCGCTGGCCGAGGACCTCGTCGACCGGATCGGCTCGCTGCTCGTGGGGCGGCGTACCCATGACGGCGACGACCCTCACCGCGGGACGGATCAGGAGGGCGCCTTCGGCGGGCAGTGGCACGGGCCGGTCGTCGTGCTGACCCACCGACCGCCACCGGATGCACCCGACGGCTCGGACCTGCGCTTCATGACCGAGCTCGAGCCCGCGGTCACCGCCGCGCGTGCGGCCGCAGGCGAGAAGTACGTGAACGTGCTGGGCGCCGAGGTCGCCCGGGGTTGCCTCGAGGCCGGTCTGCTCGACGAGATCCTGGTCCTGGTCGCACCCGTGCTCCTCGGTGACGGCACCCGCTTCTTCGACTGGCCCGGCGGCCACTCCGTCGACCTGGTCAAGCGACACGTCTCCGACGCCCCCGGCGTCACCAACCTCTGGTACGACGTCGTCCAGCGCTGACCCGGCACAAGAGGCACGCCGTACGACGCTGACCCGGCAGAAGATCACGGTCGCTAGTCTCCTGGGCCGCGATCCTTGTGCCGGGTCACCGCTCTGGGACACGACCCTTCTGCCGGGTCAGCGCTCTGGAACGTGACTCTTCTGCCGGGTCAGCGCTCTGGGACGTGACTCTTCTGCCGGGTCAGCGCTCTGGGACATGACTCTTCTGCCGGGTCAGCGGTGGGTAGGTTGCGGGGGTGCTGTCGAGGGTCCCGCCGGTC
>Ga0070665_100001178_pt1 | contig 32035 bp, 26 predicted proteins | sample KBSS13metaG_FD_65862 | JGI IMG/M metagenome (GOLD analysis project Ga0070665, IMG submission 65862) | Switchgrass rhizosphere microbial communities from Kellogg Biological Station, Michigan, USA - KBS S1-3 metaG | ecosystem: Host-associated > Plants > Roots > Rhizosphere > Soil ... | reverse complement strand
CGACGCCGTCGTGAACTCCCTGCGGATCGCCGTCGACGCCACCTGGATGTCCCTGCTGCTCGGCCTCGCGGTCGCGGCGGTCGTGACCCGTCGCTCGCGCAGCAGGTCCGAGCGCCGGCTGCGGGCCGTCCTCGACGGGTTGTTCATGCTCCCGCTCGGCGTCTCGGCGGTGACGCTCGGCTTCGGCTTCCTGATCACGCTCGGCCGCCCTCCGCTCGAGCTCCGGGACTCGCCGCTGCTGATCCCGGTCGCCCAGGCGCTGGTGGCGCTGCCCCTCGTCGTCCGGGTGCTCGTCCCGGTGCTCGGCGGCATCGACGACCGGCTGCGACAGGCCGCTGCCACGCTCGGCGCATCGCCCGCGCGGGCCCTGCTCGTCGTCGACCTACCGGTGATCTGGAAGCCGCTGCTCGCCGCGGCCGGCTTCGCGTTCGCCTGCTCGCTCGGTGAGTTCGGCGCGACGTCGTTCCTGGTCCGTGACGACCGACCGACCCTGCCGGTGGTGATCTTCCGGCTGATCGGCCACCCCGGCGACCTCAACTACGGCATGGCCCTGGCCGGTTCGGTCGTGCTCGGCGTCACCACCGCCCTGGTGATGCTGGTCGTCGAGCGGCTCCGGGTGCCGTCGGTGGGGACGTTCTGATGACGGCCCTCTCCGTACGCCATGTGTCGGTGTCCTACGACGGCACCCCGGCCGTCGTCGACGCCGATCTCGACCTGGACGAGGGGCGGGTGCTGGCCGTGCTCGGCCCGTCCGGCTGCGGCAAGTCGACGCTCCTCCGCGCGATCGCGGGACTCGAGCCGGCCACCGGCACCGTGCACTGGCACGACGACGACGTCTCCGCCACCCCGACCCACCGGCGCGGCTTCGCGCTGATGTTCCAGGACGGCCAGCTCTTCGCCCAGCTCTCGGTCGCCCGCAACATCGGCTACCCCCTCCGCATCCGGCGTACGCCGCGAGCCGTGGTCGCCGCGCGGGTCGCCGAGCTCCTCGACCTGGTCGGGCTGTCCGGGTTCGCCGACCGGCTGCCGTCGACGCTGTCCGGTGGCGAGCGGCAACGCGTCGCCCTCGCCCGGGCACTGGCGGCGTCCCCTCGGCTCCTGCTCCTCGACGAACCCCTCTCTGCCCTCGACGCCGGACTGCGCCAGCGGCTGGCCGAGGAGCTGCGCCGGATCCTGCTCGAGGCCGGGACCACTGCGGTGATGGTGACCCACGACCACGAGGAGGCGTTCGCGGTCGCGGACGACCTGGCCGTGATGCGTGCCGGACGCATCGTCCAGGCGGGGCCGATCGCCGACGTGTGGCGCGCGCCGGTCGATCCGGCGACCGCGCTGTTCCTCGGCTACGCCCGTGTCCTCGACGGGCCGGCCGCCGCCGGCCTCATGACCGCGGCCGGCCTGCCTCCGGACGCGTCGGCCGTCGCCGTCCGGCGGTCCGCACTCTCGCTCGACGACGACGGTCGGCTCGCCGGCGAGGTGGTCGAGGTCCGGACGACCCCCGGGCAGCTCCGGCTCGTCGTCCGCACCGACCTGGGTGAGCTCGACGCGGTCGCGTCGCTCGATGCCCGCCCGGCGCCGGGTGACCTCGTCCACCTGCGCGTCGACCCGACCCGGATGGCGCCGCTGGCAGGCAGATCGAGCGTCCGAGAGGTCGCCCTAGACTGACCCGCGTGTTCCGCCGCGCCCACATCCTGATGGCGTCCATCGCCGTGTCGATGGGGCTGCTGGCTGTCCTCGGTGCCGTGTTCTTCAACGCCAAGCTGGTGGATCCCGACGGCTTCATCGGCCCGTCGTACCTCCGACTCCCGACCGTCCTCGCACTCGGCTTCGGCATCGACCTCATCCCGCGGACGCTGTGGCTCTCGCGGCTCAACCCCAAGCGGATGCCCGAGGTGTTCCGCGTCCGGCTGCACTCCCACTGGACGCGCGACCGCGTGGTCCTGGTGGTCAGCGGGATCCTGAGCTTCTACATCACCTACGTCAGCTATCGGAACCTGAAGTCCCAGCTGCCGTTCATCCTGGGCAAGGACCACAAGTTCGACCGCGCGCTGTTCAGCCTCGACAAGGCGCTGTTCCTGGGCCACGAGCCGGCGATCGTGCTGCACAACCTGCTCGGTGACGGGCTCTCCGCGGAGATCCTCTCGACGGTGTACCTCTGGTTCCTGCCCCTGGTCCCGCTGGCGCTGGCGGTGTGGCTGGTCTGGTCGCGCAACCTCGGCTACGGCTACTGGTTCGCGACCTCGCAGTGCATCGCGTGGACCCTCGGCACCATCTCCTACTACGCGCTGCCGACCCTCGGGCCCGGCTTCCAGCACCCCTGGCTGTACACCACCATCGACGACACGAACGCCGGGCGCCTGATGAACTCCCTGGCCAACAGCCGGGTGTGGGCGATCAACACCAGTGCCCCGTCGTTGCAGAGCCTGACCAGCACCCTGAGTGGTGTCGCCGGGTTCGCCAGCCTGCACGTCGCGATCACCCTGCTGGTGGCACTGATGATCCAGTACACGACGACGCTGCGCTGGCTGAAGATCGTCTTCTGGGTCAACACGTCCATCACCGCGGTCGCCACCCTGTACTTCGGCTGGCACTACGTCGCCGACGACATCGCCGGCGTCGCCATCGCGCTCATCGCCTTCTACGTCGGCGGCTGGGCGAGCGGGCAGTCGTTCACCCGCCGGCGCGTGGTGACGCGCGAGCTGGAGAAAGTTACAACCATGTAGTTCGTCAAGCCGACACGCCGATCGGGCGAGGGAAATATGTGAATTTTGTTCCTTTTGTGACTTCTGAGCACTAGCGTGCTGCGAGTTGCCTGGGTGGTTCGCCACTCGAGGCCGTCCGGTACCGCAGTCGCCCTCAGGAGGAACCCCCCGTGCATCGAGTCGGCGTCACCGCCCTCGCCCTCTCCCTGGTCACGGGCCTCACCGGGATCGCCGCCGCGTCCGCGGCGCCGTCCTCGGGCGGGCACCACGTGTACCCGAGCAAGCAGCAGGTCCACCACGCCCGTCACCAGGTGGCTCGCGCTGCCGACGACGTAGCCGGGATCAAGGCCCAGCTGGTCCAGGCGGACCTCGACGCCCAGGCGGCGGCGGTCACCGCCGAGCAGGCGGCCGAGCGCTACAACGGTGCGCGGTGGGAGCTCCAGAAGGCCCGACGCGACGCCCGTGTGGCCGACCGGCACTCCCGGATCGCGGCCGCCGATGCCCGGCACCAGCGGCAGGCGTACGCGGCGACCGTCGTGTCGTCGTACGAGGCGGGGCCCTCTCTCAGCCCGCTGTCCTCCTTCCAGGGCACCGACGGCATCGCCGGCGTGCTCAGCAAGATGTTCACGCTGCAGAACGCCCAGTCGGCGATGGACCACACCTTCGACTCCTACACCGCGTCCTCGACGTTGGCCGGTGTGGCCAGCGACCAGGCCGACACCGCCCGAGCCAAGGCCGAGACGCTGGCCGCGCAGGCCCGGACGGCTCGCGACCAGGCAGCCGCGGCCGCCGCGGCCGCCGACAGCGCGTCCCGGCAGATCGCGACCCAGAAGACCCGGCTCCTCCATCGGCTCGCCTCGCTGCAGCACATCAGCGTCTCGCTCGCGCAGCAGCGGCAGGCCGGGATCGAGCAGGCCGCGCGCGAAGCGGCCCGGAAGGCCGCCGAGAAGAAGGCCCGGCAGGAGGCCGCCCAGCAGGCGGCGCTGCAGGCCCAGCAGGACGCGGCTCCTTCCTCACCGACCAGCGACCCGACGCCGGGGTCATCCGGGCCGACCGACCCCCCTTCACCCCCGGCCGACCCGCCTGCCCCGGCGTCGGGCGTTGCCCGTGCCCTGGCGTTCGCGCGCGCCCAGATCGGCGATCCCTATGTCTGGGGCGCCGCCGGTCCGAGCTCGTGGGACTGCTCCGGGCTGACGATGGGCGCCTGGCGCGCCGGCGGCATCTCGCTGCCGCACTACTCGGTCGCGCAGTACACCGAGTCGACGCCGGTCTCGCGGAGCTCGTTGCGCCCCGGGGACCTGGTCTTCTGGGGGTCGTCGAGCAGCCCGTCGTCGATCTACCACGTCGCGATCTACGCCGGGAACGGGATGATCATCCAGGCCCCGCGCACCGGCCGGGACGTCGAAGAGGTCTCGATGTACTACTGGATCGCGCCGAACTTCTTCGCAAGGCCTTGAGCGCGCAGCCGCACCCGCGGAGCGCGGGGGCGGCGTGGTAGCGCGAGAACGAACGAGCGTGCGACCGAGCCTGCGAGGTCGTCGCCGTGAGCCCACAGCCCTGGTGGGTACGGTCCACCCGTGACCTTCGACGTGGCTGAGATGCGTGCCCTCCTCGACGGGAGGTACGCCGAGGTCCGCGACCTGGTCCGGACCAACCTCGCCGCGCACGCCTCGGTCCTCGACGAGGCCGAGACGATGGGCCGCGCGGAGTTCCGCGAGCGGGTGAAGGACCTCGTCGTCACGATGGCGGCGACGGGTCAGACCGGGATGGGCTTCCCGGAGGAGTACGGCGGCGGTGGTGACCTCGGTGCGTCGGTCGCGGCGTTCGAGACGCTGGCCTACGGCGACCTCTCGGTGCTGGTGAAGGTCGGCGTCCAGTTCGGCCTCTTCGGCGGGGCGATCCTGATGCTGGGCACGCAGCGGCATCACGAGGCCTACCTCGCCGACCTGATCAGCGGACGCCTGCTGGGCTGCTTCGCGATGACCGAGTCCGGCCACGGCTCCAACGTGCAGGCGCTCGGCACCACCGCGACGTACGACGCCGCGACCGACGAGTTCGTGATCACCACCCCGGACGACGCCGCCCGCAAGGACTACATCGGCAGCGCGGCCACGCACGCGCACGTCGCCGTCGTCTTCGCCCAGCTGGAGGTCGACGGCGAGGGGCACGGCGTCCACGCGTTCGTCGTGCCGATCCGGGAGGACGGTCGGCTGCTGGCCGGCGTCCGGGCTGAGGACGACGGGCTCAAGATGGGGCTGAACGGCGTCGACAACGGCCGCCTCTGGTTCGACGGGGTGCGCGTCCCGCGCGACCACCTGCTCGACCGCTTCGCGCAGGTCACCGAGGACGGGCGGTACCAGAGCCCGATCGACAACCCGGACAGGCGGTTCTTCACGATGCTCGGCACCCTGGTGCAGGGCCGCGTCTGCGTCGGGGGAGCGGGAATCAATGCGGCGAAGGTCGCGCTCACGCTGGCAGTGCGGTACGCCGTGAGCCGACGGCAGTTCAACGCGACCTCGTCCGACGAGGAGGAGCTGCTCCTCGACTATGGCCTCCACCAGCGACGGCTGCTGCCCCTGGTGGCGGAGAACTACGCGCTGCACTTCGCCCAGGAGGTGGTGGCCCTGCGGCTGCACGACGTCTTCTCCCTCGATCCCGACGTGGACGAGGACGAGAAGGCGCGGCGCGAGCTCGAGTCGCGGGCGGCGGGGACGAAGGCGCTCGGCACCTGGCACGCGACGTGCGCGATCCAGGAGTGCCGGGAGGCGTGCGGCGGAGCAGGCTACCTGGCCGTGAACCGGTTCGCGGCGCTCAAGGCCGACACCGACGTGTTCACGACGTTCGAGGGCGACAACCATGTGCTGCTGCAGCTGGTCGCCAAGGGACTGCTCACCGACTACGCCAGCGACTTCGAGGACCTCGACCAGCTGGGGATGGTGAGGTTCGTGGCCGAGCTGGCCCTGGAGACGGTGATGGAGCGCACGGCGGCGCACAAGCTGCTCGAGCGGATCAAGGACGTGCTGCCCGGTGGCGACGACGGCTGGGACCAGGAGGCCGGGCTGCTCGACCCGAACTACCAGCTCGCGATGCTCCGCTTCCGCGAGGAGCACACGCTGTCCGGGGTCGCCCGCCGGCTGAAGCGCGGCATCGACGAGGGGCTGAATCCCGGCGAGGTCTTCTCCCATGCGCAGGATCACGTGATCGCCGCCGCCCGCGCGCACGTCGAGCGGCTGGTCCTCGAGGCGTTCGTCGACAAGGTCGCGGACGCGCCGGACGGCGACCTCAAGGTCGCGCTCGGGCTGCTCTGCGACCTCCATGCCCTGTCGACGATCGAGCGCGACCGGGCGTGGTTCATGGAGCACGGCCGCCTCACGGCCGCCCGGTCGAAGGCGATCACCCGCGAGGTGAACTCGTTGTGCCGGAAGATCCGGCCGATCGCCGTCGACCTGGTCGACGCCTACGGCGTACCGCCCGAGCTGCTGCGCTCGCCCGATCTGCTCGGGTGATCGGGGGCCGCTGGCCCTGGACGGTTTCATGATGAAACGGCGCTGACCCGCCCCGCCCCGCGCACCGCTCCGAGTCAGAGCACCAGCCGCGCGTCGTACAACCGCTCGTACGCCGGGCGGGTGAGCGCGACGACCTCCTCGCCCTCGGGCGTGAGCTCGATCCGGCGCGGGCGGGGGGGCTCGAACCCCGTCGACCGCAGCACGGCGTCGTACCAGAACGGCGCCCACACGCCGTCGCTCGGACGCGGTCCCGCCGGCCACGACAGCATCTCGTCGGTGAAGTCGACGCCGGCGTATGAGCAGAGCCAGCGCAGGTACGACTCGGGTGCACGAAGGAAGTCGGCCGAGTCGATGACCGGGGCGGACGCCCCGAGCTGCACCTGCAGCTCCAGCTGCTGCAGGATCCCGATGTCGTCGGGGGTCACCGTCGCCCGCGAGCGGAGGTACGACGAGACCACCTCGGCCGGGTCGCGGATCAGGAGCACGTTGTGCAGCGACCCGATCCACTCCCGCGGCAGGTCCGGCACGAGGTGGTGGGCCATGTGCTTCTGGTACTGCAGCGCGGGCCCGTCCGGCCACGGGCGGGTGAGTTCGTCGACCACTCGGCGCCAGTCGGTCTCGCCGGCGGCGATCACCTGCTCGCGGCCGGGGTGGTCCAGGCCGGTGTGGGCGAGGTACCAGGCGTAGAGCGGCTCGTCCACGACCTCGGTGTCGGGCCGGTTCTCCCACGCCCGCATGGTGGCGGTGGAGATGTTGCGGGGCCCGGACCAGCAGGCGAGCCGGATGGTCACCGCCGGCTCACCCCACCGGGCGGGAGCCGACGTCGCGCCGCACCAGGTCGGCGTACAGCTCCTGCAGCCGCTCCACCATCGGCCCGCGGCGCCCCGACCCGATCGTCCGGCCGTCCACCGTGTGCACCGGGACGACGCCCGCGAAGGTCCCGGTCACGAACGCCTCGTCGGCGGAGTAGACCTCGGTGAGGCTGAAGAGCCTCTCCTGACTGGGGACCCCGGCCTCACCACACACGCGGAGGACGTTGGCACGGGTGATCCCGCCCAGGCAGTACGCGCCGTTCGACGTCCACACCTCGCCCCGGCGTACGACGAAGAAGTGCGTCGAGTTGCAGGTGGCCACGAAGCCCTGCGGGTCGAGCATCAGGGCCTCGTCGGCGCCGGCGGTGTAGGCCTGGATGCAGGCAGTGATGTCGTTCAGCTTGCTGTGCGCGTTGAGCTTCGGGTCGAGCGTGTCGGGCGAGGCGCGGCGTACGTGCACGGTGAACAACGACAACCCCTGCTCCACCGTCGTCGGCAGCGGGTCCTTGTGCTCGGCGATGATCACGACGGTCGCCGGGCCGGCCGAGAAGCGGGGATCCTGGTACGGCGTGGACTTGGGGCCGCGGGTGACCATCAGCCGGATGTGCACGCCGTCGGTCATGTCGTTGGCGGCCAGCGTCTCCTGGATCCGGGCCCTGAGCTCGGCGCGGGTCAGCCCGATGTCCAGCGCGATCGCCGCCGCGCCCTCCCACAGCCGGTCGAGGTGCTGGTCGAGGAACGCCGGGTGGCCGTCGTGGACCCGGATGCCTTCCCAGATGCCGTCACCGAGCACGAAGCCGGCGTCGAACACGGACACCACGGCCTCGGCCCGCGGGACCAGCCGGCCGTTGACGTGGATGAGCACGTCCGCGTTCCGCGGGTCGTCCTCGAAGTCGTGGGCGCCGTGCGCCGGGGCGTCGGTCAGTGCAGGTCCTCGGGGTGCTCCTGGAGGCGCGCGAACGACGCGTGCACCTCGAGCTCGGCCTCGGTCCGCCCGACCCAGTTAGCGCCCTCGACCGACTTCCCGGGCTCGAGCTCCTTGTAGACGGTGAAGAAGTGCTCGATCTCGAGGCGGTCGAACTTCGGCAGGTGGTTGATGTCGCGCATGTGCTCCAGCCGTGGGTCTGCAGCCGGCACGCAGAGCACCTTGTCGTCACCGCCGGCCTCGTCGGTCATCCGGTACATCCCGATCGCCCGGCACTTGATCAGGCAGCCGGGGAACGTGGGCTCCCCGATGAGGAGCACGAGCGCGTCCAGCGGGTCGCCGTCGAGCCCGAGCGTGTTCTCGATGAAGCCGTAGTCGGCGGGATACTGCGTCGACGTGAACAGCGTGCGGTCCAGCCGGATCCGGCCGCTCGCGTGGTCGACCTCGTACTTGTTGCGGCTCCCCTTGGGGATCTCCACGAGTACGTCGAACTCCAGCACGTCGCCCTCCAGGTCCTGCCGTTGCCAGTGACGGGGCCAGTCTCGCGCAGAATGAAGCCCCGTGCCCAACCCGGGCACACCCGATCCGCCCGCCGATCCAGGAGGAGAGCCGTCGTGGCCCGAGCAGCCCGCAGCACGGGGTCGCGCGGCCGCGTCCGTCGGGCTCTGCCCTGGGTCGTCGGCCTCCTCGTCCTGGCCCTCGTGGGGGGTGGCGCCGCGGCGTACGAGACGGGGCACCTCGACTACTGGTTCGGTGACGACGCAACGCCGCCGCCACTCGTGGCGCCGGTACCGGGTTTCACGGCCCCGGCCGCGTCGACGCCGCGCGCGGTCGCTCGGCCGGCGCCGCCGTCGCGGCCGACCGAGCGCGCCGTACGCCGCGCGCTCTCGCCGGTGCTGACGGAGCCGCACCTGTTCGACCTCCGGGCCGTCGTCTCTCCCCTGACCGGTCCTCCGGTGCTCGACGACGGCCACGGCACGTCGACACCCGCCTCGACGCTGAAGCTGCTCACCTCCACAGCCGCGCTGGAGGCGCTCGGTCCCGACCGGACCTTCGCCACCCGGGTGGTGGCCGACGGGCCGAAGGCGATCGTCCTGGTCGGCGGCGGAGACCCCTTCCTGGCGAGCCGGCAGCCGACCCAGGGTCCCGATCGCCGGGACGCCAGCCTGCAGACGCTCGCCCGGCTGACCGCGCGGCAGCTGCGTGCCGGCGGGACGAGGTCCGTGCGCCTCGCCTACGACACCTCTCTGTTCACCGGCCCGCGCGTCAACCCCCACTGGCCGAAGACCTACATCCCCGACGTGGTCTCGCCGATCACCGCGCTCTGGGCCGACGAGGGTCGCCGGCTGCCCGGCTTCGACCACGTCGCCGACCCACCCAGGACGGCGGCCGACCTGTTCGCGACGTACCTGCGCAAGAACGGCGTCGCGGTCGACCCGGCGATCGGTCAGGAGCGGGCGCGCCCCCACGCCCGCGAGCTCGCCCGCGTCACCAGCCGTCCGCTCGCCGACATCGTCGAGCACGTCCTCCAGGTCAGCGACAACGAGGGCGCCGAGGTGCTCGCCCACCAGGTCGGGCTCGCGGTCGAGGGCCAGGGTTCGTACGCCGCCGGCGTGCGCGGCGTGGAGAAGACCCTGACCGGGCTCGGGATCGACCTCGAGCGGGCGACGATCCAGGACGGCAGCGGCCTGTCGCGCGACGACCGGCTCGACGCCGAGACCCTGGTGCAGGTGCTGCAGCTGGCCGCCTCCCCCGACCATCCCGAGCTCCGCTCGGTGATCACCGGCCTGCCGGTCGCGGCGTACGACGGGTCGCTCGCCGACCGGTTCGACGACGGCCCGGGACGCGGGCTGGTGCGGGCGAAGACCGGCACGCTGCGCGGCACCAGTGCACTCGCCGGCCTGACGACGGACGCGCGCGGCCGGGTGCTGGTCTTCGCCTTCGTCAGCAACCACATCAAGGAGACCGAGTCCGAGGACATCCGGGCCGCCCTCGACCGACTGGCCTCCACCCTGGCCGCCTGTCGGTGCTGAGCGCGGCCGGCGGATCGTCCGGCTCGTCGGTCGACACGATCCTCGTCGGTCGAGACGCTCCTCGTCGGTCGAGACGCTCCTCGTCGGTCGAGCCTGTCGAGACCACGGGTCACCGCTCCAGGCACCGTCACCGGGTCTCGACACGCGGTCACGGCTTCGCGGGCTCAGCCGTGGGCTCGCTCAACCTGTCCGCGCCCACCCCGCGCGTTCGTTCCTCACGCGCGGCTGCGCGGCCAACGTAGGCTCGCCGACATGACGACGGAGATGGTCGACTGGGAGCTGGCGGTCTCGCTCGGCTCCCGAGTCGCCGGCGCGGGACCTCAGGTGTCCGCGGACGAGGCGGCCGAGACCGTCGCCGCGCTGCGGGCCGGAGCCGATCGCTCGACGGCGTACGTCCGCGAGTTCACCGGTCTCGACGCCGGCGCCCTGACCGCGCCCGTCCTCGTGGTCGACCGCGCCGCCTGGGTCCGGGCCAACGCCGAGGGCTTCTCGAAGCTGCTCGGCCCCATCGTCGACCGGGTGGCCGAGCGCAAGGGACCTCCGGGTCCGGTCACCCAGGCGGTCGGATCGCGGATCACCGGCGCCGAGGTGGGCGGCCTCCTGGGCTTCATGGCGAGCAAGGTGCTCGGCCAGTTCGACCCGTTCCACGACCCCCACGGCCGGCTGCTGCTCGTCGCCCCGAACGTCGTCCACGTCGAGCGCGAGATCGGGGCCGACCCCCACGACTTCCGGCTCTGGGTCTGCCTGCACGAGGAGACCCACCGCGTGCAGTTCACGGCGGTGCCCTGGATGCGCGACCACCTGTTCGCCGAGTTCACGTCGCTCGCCGAGACCGTCGAGCCGCAGAAGTTCCTGGACGAGGGCCTCAAGCGCATCACCGAGGCGATCAAGAACGGCCGGGGCGGCAGCCTGATGGACCTGATGGGTTCACCGGAGCAGAAGCAGATCCTCGACCGCGTGACCGGTGTGATGTCGCTGCTCGAGGGGCACGCCGACGTCGTCATGGACGGGGTCGGCCCGCGCGTGATCCCGAGCGTGGAGGCGATCCGCGGCAAGTTCGACCAGCGTCGCAAGGGCGTCGGCACCCTCGACCGGTTGCTCCGCAAGCTGCTCGGGCTCGAGGCGAAGATGGCCCAGTACCGCGACGGCGCCGCCTTCGTGCGCGCCGCCGTCGACAAGGTCGGGATGGCCGACTTCAACGCCGTGTGGGCCACCCCCGACAACCTCCCGACCCTGGCCGAGATCCACGACCCCGACAGCTGGGTCGCTCGTGTCCACAGTTCGTGAGCCTGGCCTGACATGAGCCTGCACCCGTCCCTCGCGGCCGTGCGTCACGCCGTACGCCGGGGGCTCGCGGACCTCGAGCCGGGCGCCCGGCTGGTGGTCGCCTGCAGCGGGGGAGCCGACTCCCTGGCCCTGGCCTCGGCCACCGTCCACGAGGGTCGCGAGCAGAGCTGGTACGTCGTCGGCGCGACCGTCGACCACGGGCTCCAGGACGGCTCGGCGGACCACGCGGAGCGCGTCGTCGGCCAGCTGGCCGCGCTCGGGGTCGACGAGACCGTGAGTGCCCGCGCCACGGTGGAGGCACCCGGGCTCGGGCCGGAGGCGGCGGCCCGCGCTGCCCGCTACGCGTTGCTGGACGAGATCCGCGAGCGCTTCGAGGCCGAGGCGGTGCTGCTGGGGCACACCCGGGACGACCAGGCCGAGTCCGTGCTGCTCGGACTCGCGCGCGGATCGGGCGGCCGGTCGATCTCCGGGATGCGGCGCAGGTTCGAGCACTACCGCCGGCCACTCCTGGAGGTCGCGCACGTCGACACCGTGACCGCCTGCCAGGTCGAGGGACTGGTGGTGTGGGATGACCCGCACAACCTGGATCCGGCGTTCACCCGGGCCCGGGTCCGTCGGCGGGTGCTGCCGATGCTCGAGGACGAGCTCGGACCCGGCGTCACCGAGTCGCTGGCGCGCACCGCCGACCAGCTGCGCGGCGACATGGATCTCCTCGACGGGTACGCCGAGCGCGCGCTCGCCGAGGCAGCCGTCAGCGACGGGCTCTCGGTCGAGGTCCTGCACACGCTCGAGGGACCGATCCGGACGCGGGTGCTCCGCGCCGCCGCCGTGGCCGCCGGTGCGCCGGCGGGGGAGACGTTCTACCAGCACGTGCTGGCCGTCGACGCGCTGGTGACCGACTGGCACGGTCAGAAGTGGGTGGACCTGCCGGGCCGCCTGCGCGCCCGCCGGGCCGACGGCGTACTCCGGTTCGAGCACGCGGACGACACCGCCTAAGGTTCAGCACATGGACGCCACCGACGTCGAGGACGACCTCGTCGAGGTTCTCTTCACCGAGAAGCAGATCCACGATCGCCTCGCCGAGCTGGCCGAGCAGATCACGGCCGACTACGACGGCAAGGACCTCCTCATCGTCGGTATCCTGCGCGGAGCCGCGATGGTGATGGTCGACCTCGCGCGGGCGCTGCCCCGACACCTCGAGATGGACTGGATGGCGATCAGCTCCTACGGCTCCGGCACCAAGTCCAGTGGCGTCGTGCGGATCCTGAAGGACCTCGACACCGACATCTCCGACCGGCACGTGCTGATCGTCGATGAGATCATCGAGACCGGCCTGACCCAGAGCTGGGTCACCTCCAACCTCAGCAGCCGCAGCCCCGCCAGCGTCGAGATCTGCACCCTGCTCCGCAAGCCGGAGGCCCTGCAGATGCCGCTGGACGTGAAGTACGTCGGGTGGGACATCCCCAACGACTTCGTGGTCGGCTACGGCCTCGACTACCGCCAGCGCTACCGCAACCTGCGCGACATCGGCACCCTGGCGCCCCACGTCTACAGCTGATGGGACGAGCAGCGACGCGCGAGGCTCGAGTGCGTCGGGTGGGCTCGGCCAGGTCGACCAAGCCCCGCGGCTGAGCCTGCTGAGCCCGCGACGCGCGAGTCGAGACCCGGTGACTGTGCCTGGGGCGCTGGCCCGCGTGGAACCGGGGTCCCGGAGTAGGTGTTGGGGCGGCAGGAGAGGACAATGAGCGTTGGGGATGACGTGTACCGTCGTGATTCCCGGAAATCAGTGTTCCCGGCGCTGCCGCGTCGGTGAGCAGCGTTCGTCGTCGAGAGAGTCCTGTGAAGCGTTTCCTCCGAAGCCCCTGGCTGTGGATCGTCGGCCTCGTGCTGCTCCTGCTGCTGGCGCTGCAGTTCATCGCGTCGCCCGGCGGATCGGACGAGATCACCACCGGCCAGATGGACTCCTACATCAGCAGTGGTCAGGTCAAGGAGATCACCCTGATCGACGGTGGCGACCAGACGATCAAGGCCACGCTCAAGGACAACGTCCGGCCCGCCGGAGCCGAGGTGACGGCACACTGGCTCGCCGGGACGCAGGAGCAGCTGTCGAAGGACATCCAGAAGCAGATCGACGCCGGCAACCTGCCGGCCGACGCCTCCAACGTGAAGATCAGCCACCCGAGCGTGATCGCGCAGATCATCACGACCCTGCTGCCGTTCGTGCTGATCATCCTGCTGTTCCTCTTCCTGATGAACCAGGTCCAGGGCGGCGGCGGCCGCGGCGTCATGCAGTTCGCCAAGTCGCGCGCCAAGCTGATCTCCAAGGACATGCCGAAGACCACGTTCGGTGACGTCGCGGGAGCAGAAGAGGCCGTCGAGGAGCTCGGCGAGATCAAGGAGTTCCTTCAGGAGCCGGCGAAGTTCCAGGCGGTCGGCGCGAAGATCCCCAAGGGCGTCCTGCTCTACGGCCCTCCGGGCACCGGCAAGACCCTGCTCGCCCGGGCCGTCGCCGGTGAGGCGGGCGTCCCCTTCTACTCCATCTCCGGCTCCGACTTCGTCGAGATGTTCGTGGGTGTCGGCGCGAGCCGGGTGCGCGACCTGTTCGAGCAGGCCAAGGAGAACGCACCGGCCATCGTGTTCATCGACGAGATCGACGCGGTCGGCCGCCATCGTGGCGCCGGCATGGGTGGCGGTCACGACGAGCGCGAGCAGACCCTCAACCAGCTGCTGGTGGAGATGGACGGCTTCGACGTCCGCGGAGGCGTGATCCTGATCGCGGCCACCAACCGTCCCGACGTGCTCGACCCCGCCCTGCTGCGTCCGGGTCGCTTCGACCGGCAGATCCAGGTCGACGCCCCCGACCTCCAGGGACGGAACAAGATCCTCCAGGTCCACGCCCGCGGCAAGCCCCTGGCGCCCGGTGTCGACCTGCTGTCGGTCGCCCGTCGTACGCCGGGCTTCACCGGCGCCGACCTGGAGAACGTCCTCAACGAGGCCGCACTCCTGACCGCGCGATCCAACCAGAAGCTGGTCACCAACGAGATGCTCGACGAGGCCATCGACCGGGTGATCGCCGGGCCGCAGCGACGTACCCGCCTGATGAGCGAGAAGGAGAAGCTGATCACCGCCTACCACGAGGGCGGCCACGCCCTCGTCGCGGCGGCGCTGCCGGGCAACGACCCGGTGCACAAGATCACGATCCTGCCCCGGGGCCGGGCGCTCGGCTACACGATGATCCTTCCGGACAACGACAAGTACAGCCAGACGCGCAGCGAGATGCTCGACGCGCTGGCCTACATGATGGGCGGCCGCGCGGCGGAGGAGATGGTCTTCCACGACCCGACCACCGGCGCCGGCAACGACATCGAGAAGGCCACCGCCGTCGCCCGCGCGATGGTCACCCAGTACGGCATGACCGACCGTCTCGGTGCGATCAAGCTGGGCGAGACCAACGGCGAGCCGTTCCTGGGTCGCGACTTCGGCCACACCAAGAACTACTCCGAGGACGTCGCCGCGATCATCGACGAGGAGACCAAGAAGCTCCTCCAGAACGCCCACCAGGAGGCGTTCGACGTGCTCGAGGAGAACCGCGACGTCCTCGACGCGCTGGTGCTCGAGCTGATGGACAAGGAGACCCTCGACAAGGCCGAGGTCGCCACCGTCTTCGAGGCGCTCCGACGGCGTCCGCCGCGTCCGGCGTGGACAGGCTCGCCCGACCGCAAGGCCTCGAGCATCCCGCCCGTGGAGGTCCCGCAGGAGATCCGCGACCGGGCGAAGCTCAACGGCAACCGGCCGGAGGTCGACGCCGGGGCGATCCTGACCCCGCCGGGGGCCGGTGGCGACGTCCATGGCGGGCCGCCCGTCGGCCCCGGCCAGCCCGCGCCCGAACCACCGGCCTGAGCACCGGCTGAGTCGCGGCATGACCGACCCGATCGCGTGGGAGGAGCGCACGCCCGCCGACGTCCCGGAGTTCGACCACGACCGGGCGGCCGCCGCGGTGCGCGAGCTGTTGATCGCGATCGGCGAGGACCCCGAGCGCGAGGGCCTGCGTGACACGCCCGCCCGGGTCGCCCGCGCGTACGCCGAGCTCACAGCGGGCCTGCGACAGTCACCGTCCGACGTCCTGACCACCACGTTCGACATCGGCCACGACGAGATGGTCCTGGTCCGTGACATCGAGCTGTGGTCGATGTGCGAGCACCACCTGGTGCCCTTCACCGGGGTGGCCCACGTCGGTTACATCCCGTCCGAGAAGGGCAAGATCACCGGGCTCTCGAAGCTGGCCCGGCTCGTCGACGTCTACGCCAAGCGGCCGCAGGTCCAGGAGCGGTTGACGACCCAGATCGCCGACGCGCTGGTCGCGGGGCTCGACGCGCGCGGTGTGATCGTCGTGATCGAGGCCGAGCACCTGTGCATGACCATGCGCGGCGTCCGCAAGGCCGGCGCTCGGACGATCACCTCGGCGGTCCGGGGTCAGATGCACAACGCCGCCACCCGCTCCGAGGCGATGGCACTCATCACCTCCCACCAGGGGTAGCCCGTGGGGTCTCCGCTGTTGATGGGCGTGGTCAACGTGACGCCCGACTCCTTCTCCGACGGTGGCCTCTGGGACACGCCCGCCGCGGCCATCGCCCACGGGCGGTCGCTGCTGGCCGACGGCGCGGACATCCTCGACATCGGTGGCGAGTCGACCCGTCCCGGTGCCACGCGGCCGGTGGTCGCCGACGAGGTCGGCCGGGTCGTCCCGGTGATCCGGACGCTGGCCGCCGACGGCGCTCGCGTCTCGGTCGACACCATGCGGTCCGAGGTCGCCGAGCAGGCGCTCGCGGCCGGCGCGACCATCGTGAACGACGTCTCGGGCGGCCTCGCCGACCCGCGCATCCTCGACGTGGTCGCGGCCGCCGGCGCGACGTACGTCTGCATGCACTGGCGCGGCCACAGCGACCGGATGCAGGACCTCGCGGCGTACGACGGGCCGGGTGGCGTCGTCGCGGCGGTCCGCGACGAGCTCTGTGAGCGGATCGAGGCTGCGCAGGCAGCCGGGATCCCCGACGGGCAGATCGTGCTCGACCCCGGCCTGGGGTTCGCCAAGAGGGCATCCCACAACTGGACCCTGCTCGCCGGACTCTCCGTGCTGCAGTCGTTGGGCTTCCCCGTGCTGGTCGGGGCGAGCCGCAAGTCGTTCCTCGGGAGACTGCTGGCCGACGCCGACGGGATCCCGCGACCGGTCGACGACCGCGAGGACGCCACCACCGCGCTGACGGTGCTGCTCGCGCAGCAGCGGGTGTGGGGGATCCGGGTCCACGGCGTCCGTGCGGCGCGCGACGCCCTCCGCACCCTCGAGCGGTGGGACGAGGGGTGAGCGCCCGATGACCGACCAGCTCTCCGTGACCGGCATCGAGTGCTTCGCCCACCACGGGGTCTTCGAGCACGAGCGGCGCGACGGTCAGACGTTCGTGATCGACCTGACGCTGGGCATCGACACCCGTCCCGCGGCGGCCACCGACGACTTGCACGACACGGTGGACTACGGAAGTCTCGTGGCGCAGGTGAAGGCCGCTGTCGAGTCGGATCCGGTCGATCTGATCGAGACCCTGGCTGAGCGCATCTCGGGCGTCTGCCTCTTGGACAGTCGTGTTGAATGGGTTCGGGTCACGGTCCACAAACCGGGAGCCCCCATCAAGGCGACCTTTGCCGACGTGACGCTGACGATCACCCGCCGATCCCAGCCCGACCAGTGAGGTGCGACCGTGACCGAGACGCCCAATCCGCACATCGTGGACGCCGACACCCTCACCGGCGAGATGCGCCCGATCCGTCGCGCCGTGATCTCGCTGGGCTCCAACCTCGGTGAGAAGCTGACCAGCCTGCAGGGTGCGGTCAACGCGCTCGCCGACACCCCCGACGTCTGGGTCACCGGCGTCTCGCCGATCTACGAGACCGAGCCGGTCGACGCGCCCGACGGGTCCGAGCCGTTCCTGAACGCCGTCGTCCTGCTCGACACCACCCTCGCCGCCAGCCGCCTGCTCGACCGGGCCCACGCGATCGAGGACGCGTTCGGCCGTGACCGCAGCGCCGGGGAGTACCACGCCCCGCGCACCCTCGACGTCGACGTGATCGTGGTCGGTGACCGGCGCCGCCACGACGAGGTCATGCAGCTGCCCCACCCGCGGGCGGCCGAGCGGGCCTTCGTGCTGCAGCCCTGGTACGACATCGAGCCCGACGCCGAGATCCCCGACGCCGGCCTCGTGGCCGAGCTCCTGGAGAAGAGCGACCGCAGCGGTCTCACCCTGCGCGACGACATCTCGCTCCAGGTGCAGTGAGGCCGATCGCGTGAGCCTGCTGGCATGAGGCGGGGGTGAGCGTGCGGTGAGCGCCGACCCGGAGCCGCCGGGCCTCCGACCGGGCCCGCCCGAGCCGGGTGGTCGGCTGCGGCCGATGAGCCCGGCCGGACTGTGCATCGTCGCGGCGCTCGGCCTGGTGGCCGGGTGGGTCTTCCACCGGGTCTCCGACACCTCCACCGGACTCCCGCCCCAGGTGCCCTGGGCGCAGCCCCTGGCGTTGTCCCTGGTCGCCGCGATCCTCGTCGGCACCGCCTGGACCACCCGTCGTACCATCACCCAGCACCCCGGCCGGCTCTCCCCGCACCAGGCCGTGAACCGGCTCGTCCTGGCCCGCGCGTGCGCCTACGTCGGCGCGCTCGCGGCTGGCTTCTACATCGGGTACGCCGTCAGCTGGCTCGGCGTCACCAGCAGCGATCTCGCAGGTCAGCGGGCCTTCCGGGCTGCCGCTGCGGGCGTTGCCGGCATCCTGGTCGTCATCGGAGGGCTGCTCCTCGAACGCGCGTGTCGTGTCCCTCCGGAGGACGACGAGCCCTAGCCTGACCTCATGTCTTCCCCACAGACTCGTCGTCGGCAGCGCAGTACCCGATTAGCGGTCGCTGCCGCACTGGTCGTCACCGCGGCGGTCGTCGTTATCGGCGCCGTCCTCAGCGCATCCGTCACGTTCGTGTCGGTCGCTGCCGTCCTGTCCGTCGTCCTCGGGGCCACGGCCGTCCGGATCACCCACTCCGAGCTCATGCACGCCCGGCGCGACGCCGCAGCCGACCGCGCCCGCCAGGCGCAGGGCTACCGGGAGATCACCGAGGAACGCACCCGCGAGAGCCTCGAGTTCTCCGGAGCCATGGAGTCGCGCATCGGCAAGGCCGAGCAGGCCGTCGGACAGCTCGAGTCCGCCGTCGTGGCCTCCCAGGGCCGCGCCGCCGACTCGATGCGCCGGCTCACGACCGAGACCCGGCGCGCCGATCTCGCCGAGGCCGAGGGCACCCGGCTCGCGGTCTGCCTGGAGGAGTCCGAGGAACGCGCCGCCGAGGCGATCGTGCGCGTCGCCGAGCTCGAGGACGAGAACGGCGTCCTCCGCTCGGAGAACGACGTGCTCAAGTCCGAGCTCGACGCCGCCTCCTGGCAACCCCACGTGCGCCACGCCTAGCGCTGACCCGTCAGAAGGGTCACCCTCAGGAACGCTGACCCGTCAGAAGAGTCAGATCCAGGAACGCCGACCCGGCAGAAGTGCACGCGCACTTCTGCCGGGTCGACCTGTCTGAGGTGTGCTCTTGTGCCGGGTGAGCGTCGTACGGCGTGCCTCTTGTGCCGGGTCAGCGCTCACCGTCGGCGAGGGATGCGCGGAGGGCGCGGTGGATGCCGTCGGGGGTGAGGACGCCGACGAACCTGGCGCCGTCCTTGACCCCCACCATCGGCTTGTCGTCGCGGAGCAGCACCGCGAGCGCGTGCTCGAGCGTCGAGCCCAGGTCGATCGCCGCGCCGAGGTCGCCGGTGGCGATGCCGTCGAGGGGCTCGAGGTGGGCGACGTCGAGCTTGGTGACGGTGAGCCGCCGTAGTCCCGCCGTGGAGCCGACGAAGTCCGCGACGAAGTCGTCGGCCGGGTGACCGAGCAGCTGCGCCGGAGTCCCGAACTGGGCGAGGTGGCCACCCTGAGCCATCACCGCGACCTTGTCACCCATCTTCACGGCCTCGTCGATGTCGTGCGTGACGAGGACGACGGTCTTGCCGAGGTCGTCCTGCAGCCGCAGGAACTCGTCCTGGAGCCGAGCCCGGACGATCGGGTCGACGGCGGCGAACGGCTCGTCCATCAGCAGCACGGGCGGGTCCGCGGCCAGGGCACGCGCAACACCGACGCGCTGCTGCTGACCACCGGACAGCTGGTGCGGATAGCGATCGGCGTACGTCGCGGGGTCGAGCCCGACCAGGTCGAGCAGCTCCAGAGCGCGCGCCCTGGCCTGCGCCTTCGGCGTGCCGATCAACGACGGCACGGTGGCGACGTTGGTGGCGATCTTCTGGTGGGGGAAGAGCCCGATCTGCTGGATGACGTAACCGATCCGGCGGCGCAGCTGCACGGGATCCTCCGACGTGACATCGCGTCCCTCGAGGAAGATCCGGCCCGACGTCGGCTCGATCAGCCGGTTGATCATCTTCAGCGTCGTCGACTTCCCGCAGCCCGACGGGCCGACCAGGCAGACGACCTCGCCCGGCGCAACCTCGAGATCGAGCTCGTGCACCGCGACCGTCCCGTCGGCGTACTGCTTCCCCACTCCCTCGAGACGGATCATCGCCTCGCTGGGCACTCCACTGGGCGCTGTCTCCCCGGACGGGGCGGTAGCGTTCATGCCCGTGACCCTACTCGTGGAGGACGGGATCTCGATCCAGCCCAGCTGCTACAGCCGACTGGTCAACAAGTGGTACTGCGCCGACTACCTCAAGGACCGGCACAGCGACCTGACGTCGGCGCTCAGCCAGCATCTGCAGATCACCGCGTGGTCGCTGGTCGTCGGGATCCTGATCGCGTTCCCCCTCGCCTTGGTGGCGCGCCGGCTGCCGCCGTTGCAGGGTCTGATCCTCGGCGCCAGCACCATGATCTACACGATCCCGAGCCTGGCGCTCTTCCCCTTTCTCGTCCCGTTCACCGGGATCAGCATGACGACGGTGGTGATCGGGCTGGCCCTCTACGCGCTCACCATCCTCGTGCGCAGCATGCTGGCCGGCCTGGTCGGCGTTCCCGAGGAGGTGCGTGAGTCGGCCCGCGGGCTCGGCTACGGGCGCACCCGGCTGCTGTTCCGCGTCGAGCTGCCGCTCGCCCTGCCGGTGATCATGGCCGGCCTGCGCGTGGCCACGGTGTCCACGGTCGCGCTGACCACGATCGGCACCCTCGTGTCGTACGGCGGGCTCGGCAACCTGATCCGCGACGGCGTCCAGAACGACTTCAAGGCCGAGATCCTCGCCGCCAGCGTGCTCTGCGTCCTGCTCGCGATCGTGCTCGACGCCCTGGTCGTCGCCGTCCAGTGGCTGGTGACCCCGTGGACCCACGGGAGGGGGGCGGCATGAGAAACCTCCGCGACGCCTGGCACTACCTGACCACGGGCTCGAACTGGGGTGGGTCCGAGGGGATGTGGCACCTGCTGGTCCAGCAGCTGTTGCTCAGCGTCACCGCACTCGCGGTCGCGATGGCGGTCGGCCTCACGCTCGCGCTGTGGCTGGGCCACCTCGGTCGCGCCGGCTTCCTGTCGGTGAACGTGACGAACGTCGGCCGCGCGGTCCCGACGTTCGCCCTGCTCGCGATCCTGGTCACCCTCGACCATCCCGGCACGGCGGAGTTCGGACCGTACGGCCGGGCCGGCCTCGCCACCCTGATCGCCCTCGCCCTGTTCGCCCTCCCGCCGATCTTCACCAATGCCTACGTCGCCGTGCGCGAGGTGCCGGCGGCCGTCAAGGAGTCGGCCAGCGGCATGGGCATGACCGGGTCGCAGCGGTTCTGGCGGGTCGAGCTGCCGTTGGCGATGCCCTTGGTCGTCTCGGGCATCCGCCTGGCGCTCGTCCAGGTCTGGGCGACCGCGACGATCGCGGCCCTCGTGGCCGGTCCCGGGCTGGGAACCCTGATCACACAAGGCTTCTACCGAACCGACTACCCCAAGGGCATCGCCGCGGCGTTCGTCGTGGGCGTTGTGGCCCTGGCCCTGGAGGTGGGGGGCGCCTTCGTCGAGCGAGCGGTGGACCCGAATCGTAAGGGAACCGCAACCAGCAGCCACCCCTCCGGGTCTCGCCCGGCCGAACCCGTTGGGACATGATGGGCGGTCCACGCCCTGGCACGAAGGGGGCACCGGACACGCGCGTCGACAGCGACGCGGGACACAGAAGGTGAGAGATCCACATGCAGACACGACGTCTCCTGGCCGGGGTGGCGGTGGCCAGTGCGGCGCTGCTCACGGCCTGCGGCAGCTCCAGCAGCACGCCCACGACCGCGACCGACTCGGGTGGTTCGAGCGCTCCGGCCGACAAGGGCACCGTTCGGATCTCGGGACAGAACTTCACCGAGGCCGAGATCGTGGCGGACATGTACGCCGCCGTCCTCCAGAAGGCCGGGTACACCCCCTCGGTGCACCTCGTCGACACCCGCGACGTCTACATGAAGATCGTCCCCGACAAGATCGACGTGGTCCCGGAGTACACCGGCTCGATCGTCGAGTTCCTCAACGGCACCTACAACGGCAGCACCGCCAAGCCGATCACTGTCTCCGACCCGCAGGCGACGATCGACAAGGCACAACCGTTGCTGAAGAAGAAGGGGGTCACCCTGCTCGATCCCTCGCCGGCTACCGACACCAATGCGTTCTTCGTGACCAAGAAGTACTCCGACGACAACAACGTCACCACCCTGTCCGACCTCAAGGGCAAGTCCGTCACCCTGGCCGCGGCGCCGGACTGCAAGGGTCGACTCGACTGCGAGGGCGGCCTCTCGTCGGCGTACGGCATCCACATCACCAAGATCCTGGGCCTGGGCTACGCCAGCCAGGCGACCTACGACTCGGTGCTCAAGGGCGAGTCGCAGCTCGGTGAGACCAGCACCACCGACGGCACCCTGGAGAGCCAGGGCCTGGTCCTGCTGGCCGACGACCAGCACATCCAGCCGGCGCAGAACCTCGTGCCGATGGTGTCCACGCAGTTCCTGACGGCACACCCGGACGTCGCCGACCCGCTGAACCAGCTGATGGCCAAGCTCACCACCGACGACCTCACCCAGCTCAACGCGGAGGTCTCCGTTGACCGGCAGAAGCCCGAGGACGTCGCCCAGAAGTGGCTGTCCGACGCCGGCCTGATCTGACCGATACCCGACCCGCCGGTGCGGGTGGGGCGACGTGCCGTGGCTACGATGCGCGGCATGCCGTCCCGCCCGTCCGGCGACCCTGAGATCCCGGATCTCCGGACCTTGCGGTCGGTCCTGCCGAAGGCTCAGCAGGGTCCGCGCCGAGCGGTGCTCCTGGCTCATGCCGGCGTGGTCGACCGGCTCGCCCTCTGGCTGACCGAGCTGGAGCGCGACGGAGTCGTCGTACTGGCGCCCGATCCCAGCGCGTTGCCGGAGTACGCCGTACCGGTGCGGCCCGTTCGTACGCTCGGCGACGTCACCCAAGCGCTGCGTCGTACCGGTGCGGTCGACCTGGTCGTCGACCTGCTGACCCCGGACCGGCTTCCGGCGGGCTGCGCCGATCACCGGGCTCTGCTGACCGCGGTGCTGCCGCACCTGGCGCGGCAGGGGGCGTTCGTCCACGACCGGATCGCCGGCCCGGGTGTCCTCGACGGTGCGAGCGGCGGGCCGGCCGGCGTGCTCGACGACGGAGCCGACGCGGCGTTCGCCGAGGACGTCGGGACCGTCGCGATCACCCACGACCTCGTGGTCGTGACCCAGCGACGACGCCACCTCCTGATGCTCCGGGAGGTCGACGTCCCGGACGTGCTGGTCGCGCGCGAGCCGCAGCTCGCCGTCGAGGAGGTGGACGTCCGGGACGAGGGCGACCTCACGTCCCGGACGACCGTGCACCACTACGGCGGGGAGCCCACGGTCGCGCCCCTGCCCGACGTCCTCCATCACCCACGGTTGGCCACCCGCCACTACCGCGGCCCGGTGATGATGAGCGGCCGTACCCTGATGTGGTCGGGCTCCACGGTGCTGCCGGACTCGTTCCGCTGGCACCTGGCCGAGCCACTGGGCAACCACTTCCTGGACGAGCCCGCGGGCGAGTTCACCCGGCTGAAGCCGCGGCACACGCCGCAGCGTTCGCTGGACGGCGACTTCTACCAGCTGGAGGCGGCGTACCCCAGCCACTTCGGCCACGTCCTCACCGAGGTCGTCTCGCGGATGTGGGGATGGGACGAGGCGAGGCGCCGGATCCCCGGCCTGAAGGTGCTGTTCCACCCGCGGCCGGACTTCGACCCCAAGGTCGAGCAGGCGGTGTTCTCGGCGTTCGGCATCGCGGACGACGACGTGGTCCGGGTGAAGGGCCCGGTGGAGGTCGGGTCGGTGGTGTCGGCCACCCCGATGTGGCACAACGCCGAGCCCCACTACGTCCACCCGGAGATCGCCGACGTCTGGGCCCGGATCGGCTCGGGTCTGCGGCCGCACGAGTCGGCCGTGGAGACCTCGCAGCGGATCTTCGTCTCACGATCCGACGTGACCGCGAACAACGCCCGGATCTGTCGCAACCTGAAGGACGTCGAACGCCGGTTCGCAGCCCGGGGCTTCACGATCGTCTATCCCGAGCAGCACCCGCTGCCCGACCAGGCGCGGCTGTTCCGGGAGGCGCGGGTCGTCGCCGGGTTCGGCGGGTCGGCACTGTTCAACGTCATGCACACCCGCCGTCTCGAGGCGCTGGTGGTGCTCAACAACAGCAGCTACTTCGCCCGCAACGAGCACCTGTTCGCCGCGGTCAAGGGCGGGGACTCCCACTACTTCTGGTCGCCACCGGACGTCCGTCCCGACGACCCCCTGTCGCGGGACGCGCTGCGCGCGAGCTGGGAGTTCGACGTCGCCGGGCTCGGCGACGATCTCGATCGGCTGCTGGCCTCGCTCTGACCGAGCCCTGACCGAAGGACACGTCGTTACGATGCCCGGCATGCCGCCACGCTCCCGCCTGCGCGAGCTCGGGCGCGCGGCGCTCGGGCGGGTGCCGGGGCCGGTGCGGGCGCGGGTGCTGGGTGCCGTGGGTGGCCGGATGGGGCTCGAGGGCTCCGAGATCGGCCTGGTCTCGGTGGTCGTCGTCCCCGAGGAGGGCGACCGGGTCGAGGACTGCCTCGCCTCGGTCCGCGGGCAGACCCATGCGCTGCTGGACGTCGTGGTCAGCCCCGTGGCCGGAGCCGGGTTCGAGCTGCCGGACGACCCGCGCTTCCGGGCAGTCGGCGCCTCGGCGACGGCGTACGACGCGGTGCACGCGGGGATCGCGGCGGCCTCCGGTCGCTACGTCCTGCTGGTGCGCGGCTGCGATCTCCTCGTCCCGCAGGCCGCGTCCGCCCTCGCCGGCTCGCTCGCGGCGAGTGGGTCCAACCTCGCCAGCGGTGTCCTCGAGCAGGTCGGTGAGCCCGAGAAGTGGCTGGCCCGTGCCCAGGCGGTGACCCACGCCGTCCCCGGCTGGGGCAGGCCCGCCACCGAGCTCCTGGCCGGCGACCTGTCCCTGGGGAACAAGGTGTTCACCCGTCACCTCGCACGCCGACTCCGGCTGACCGGGCGTGACGACTGGCTGTGCTCGCCGTCGCTCGCGGAGCTCGTTCCGGGCCTCACCGTCGACGTCGTGGACCGCCCGGTGAGCCGCTACGCCTGGCAGCGAGGGCATCGCGCGTACGGCGCACGCCCGAGCCCGCTGCCGGAGCTCGACCGCTGGCGGGACCTCCACCATGCGGTGGTCGCCGCTGTCGGGGACGATGCCGCGTCGGGCGACGGCTGGCTCCGGCACTGGTACGACGTGCTGCTCCCGCGGTTCGTCAGCGACGCCGAGCGCGCGGACGAGGTGACGTGGAAGCGGCTCGTCGCCCTCAGCGCGGTGCCCGCCGCGATCGAGGTGGGCGCCGCCGCGCGCGGGCTGCTGGCGCTGGCCGCGGCCGGGCGGCGTGGCGACGTCGAGGCCCTCGCCGCCGAGCTCGACGTCCTCGGTGACGACATCCCGACCCAGCTCACCGAGGCCGGGCCGGTGGCGCGGTGGTCGTCGGTCGACCTGCCCGCCGACCTGCGCCGGCTCTCCGAGACCGAGACCCTGCTGCGCGTGCGGGTCGTCCGGGTCGGCGAGACCGACGACGGACACCGCACGATCGACCTCTGGACCCACGTGGAGGGGGTCGACCACGCCGAGCACCCGCCGGCGGTGTCCGTGACCTTCGAAGAAGCGACGCTGGACACGACGCCGACCGTCGACCGGACGGCCGACCGCTGGGCCGGGGCCCGTTTCCAGTCCGCGGCCGAGGGCGGCGTACACGCGGCGGCTCCGCCGCACACGGGCCGGGTCCGGGTGGTCTCCGAGGTGGGTCCGGTGCACCGGGAGGTCGAGGTCGACCTCCCGCCGCGGACCGCGCGGACGACCGGACCCGAGCCCGCGGTTCTGGGCATCGGGATGGACGGCGACCGGCTCGTCGTCCAGCTGGACCGCCCCGCCGACGGACTCCGGCTCCGGGGGCCGGCGACCGACGTCCCGGGCGAGCCGATGCGGGACGGGACCGTCGTCTTCGACACGCGGCGCGACCTCTACGGCCGCCAGGTCGTGCTGCCCACCGCGGTCTACCACCTGCATCGTCCCGGCGGTCTCGGTGCCGAGGCTTCGTGGCGCGAGCGGCTGCCGTGGGAGGTCGTGGGGGCTCGTCACCGCCTCCGCGTGCTGCCCGGCGGCGACGGGCCGGGGGAGCTGCACCTCGGCCCCCCGCGGGCCGACGACGAGCTCGGTGCCTACGGCCAGGAGCGACTGCGAGCGGCGTACGCCGTCGACGAGCGGCCGACCGACCCCGACCTCTGGTACTTCGAGAGCTTCGCCGGCCGCTCGGCGACCGACACCCCGCTCGCGGTCTTCGCGGAGCTGCGTAGGCGCCGGCCGGAGATCGTCGCGATCTGGGGGCTCCTCGACCACGGGCACGCGGTGCCGGACGGCGCGCGACCGGTCGTGATCGGCTCGCGAGAGTGGTACGACGTGCTGGGCACGGCCAGGGTGCTGGTCACCAACACCGAGCTGGAGGAGTGGTACCGCCGGCGTCCCGACCAGCTCGTCGTCCAGTGCTTCCACGGCTACCCGTCGAAGGCGATGGGGGCGTCCCAGTGGGCGGCGCGGGAGCTGCCGCCACGCCGGGTGGCCGTGATGCGGCGGCGCAGCGTCGAGACCTGGGACCTGATCTCGACGCCGACCCCGGAGATGACGTCGGTGTACCGGGACCAGTACGGGTACGCCGGCCCGGCCGCCGAGCACGGCTATCCCCGGAACGACGCGCTGACCCGGGCCGATGCCGACCAGGTCCGGACCGCGACCCGGCGGCGGCTCGGCGTACGACCGGACCAGACGGCGGTGCTGTACGCCCCCACCTGGCGCGACCACCTGGCCGTGCGGCCGCGCGCCGCGGCGATGTCGGAGCACCTCGACGTGGACGCCGCGGCTGCCGCACTCGGCGACTCGCACGTGCTGCTCCTGCGTGGCCATCGGTTCCACATGCCCGGTGCGTCGCGACGCGGTGTCGTCGACGTGACCGACCATCCGGAGATCAACGAGCTGGTGCTGGCCTCGGACGTCGCCGTCCTCGACTACTCCTCGCTGCGCTTCGACTACGCGCTGACCGGGCGGCCGATGGTGTTCCTGGTGCCGGACCTGGCCGACTACACCGCCGGCGTACGCGGGTTCCTGTTCCCGTTCGAGGACACGGCCCCCGGGCCGCTCGTCGCGACGACCGACGAGGTCGTCGCCGAGGTGCGGGACCCCGCTGCCCTGGCGGCCCGCTGGGGTGAGCGCGTCCGGGACTTCGACGCCCGGTACAACCCGCACCAGGACGGCCACGCCGCCGAGCGGATGCTCGACGCGATCCTCGGTCTGCTCTGAGAGACGGACGGTTCATCACGCTGAGCAGGTGAACCCCCTCTGGGCCAGCGGAGCTCACCTGGCCAAGCTCCGTTTCGACCACTCAGCGTGATGAACCCGCCTCCGCAGATGGGACCGACCAACCCCTACCCGTCCCCGCGAGGGCCGAAGACCGCGTCCACGAGCCGGGCGGAGGCGTGGCCGTCGTCCAGGTCGACGTAGTCGCGGCGGAACGCCGCGCGCTGGCCGGCGGTACGCCGGGCGAGGCCGGGCAGGTCACGGACCAGGCCGACCACCTCTCGCGTCGTGGTGACGTGGGGACCGGGGGCGGTCGGGGCGAAGGGGATGACCCCGCCGCGGACGGCGTCGTACTTCTCGAGGTCGGGCACCAGGAAGATCATCGGCTTGTCGACGAGTCCGTAGTCGAAGCGCAGCGAGGAGTAGTCGAGCACCGCGCAGTCGGAGGCCAGGATCAGGTCGTTGATGTCGGGGTGACCGGTCACGTCGATGATGTGCGCGCCACCTTCGTGGCGCCCGCCGGCCCGCGCGTTGAAGGCGTGGCCGCGCACCAGGAACGTGTAGCCCGGCCCGACGTCGCGCGCCGCCCGGTCGACGTCGAAGAAGTCGATCCGCTCGGCGGCCATGTCGTCGGCCGACATGTAGTCGCGGAACGTCGGGGCGTACATCACGACCTGCTGGTCGTCGGTGATGCCGAGCACCTTGCGCACGCGCTGGCGGATCTCCGGGGCCTCGTCGGACTGGAGGATGTCGTTGCGCGGGTAGCCGATCTCGAGCACCTCTGCGGTCGCGCCGGCCGGGTCGAGGAACGCCGCCCTCAGCAGCGACGTCGCGTAGGTCGCCGGCGAGATGAAGTAGTCCCAGGCCCTGGCCCGGCGGTCGAAGCTGTTGATCTGGCCGGACGGGAAGCCGCCCTTCTCCCACCACTCGTGGCCCATCACCTTGTAGGGGTAGCCGTGCATGGTCTCGATCAGCACCTGACCGCGCGGATTCTCGTACCACTCGGGCTGGTGCACGTTGACCATCACGTAGCGCGACGTCGCGAGCGCCTGGTGCCACTCCGGGGTGCCCTCGACGATCCGGACGCCGCCCTCGGGCACCGGCACCGAGTAGTCGCGCACCGACCAGTAGCGGGTCAGCGAGGTGCCGCGGCGGCCGAGCTCGTGGTGGACGCCGAGCATGTTGCAGTTGGCGACCTCGCTGTAGAGGGCCCGGAAGAACACGCTGTCCTGCGTCGCCTCCTCGACCTGGGCCGCATGCCGCAGGCGGTACTGGTTGCGTTGCCCTCGGACGTCGTCACCCAGGGGCTCGTGCACGTTCAGCGTCAGCACCGGCGGCTTGGTCGGGATCACCTCGACCAGGGCACGGAACCGATCCTGCGGCTCCTCGGCAGGGAGCCGGTCGAGCAGCTGCGACGACGGGGTGACCGGGAGGTCCTGCTCGCGGTCATCACCGGGAGCGCGCATCATCACGGCGTACTTGTTGCGCGGCAGGGTCAGGTCGTCGTACCCCCAGCGCGACCCGGCCAGCGCGAATCGCAGGGTGTATGCACCGTCCGGCTCGCGGGCCATCGTCCCTGCCACGTCGACGTCGACACTCGAGAGGAGCGGTTCGTAGCCGTCGAGCGCGAGTGCCGAGTGCATCCGCACCATCAGCGTCTCGTCGGCCACGGTGTACAGCGTCGCGACCGGCACCCGGTCCATCAGCTCGAGCTCGCCGCCCTTGGCGCGCGTCAACCGACGCGGCAATGACGGGTCGTCGACCACGGCCGGGGACGTCGCGGCCGACGGCGGCGCCAGGATCGGGCTCCATCCACCGTCGCGGTGACGCACCCGGATGCGCAGCGGTCGCGTGATCATGCCGTACGACGTGGTGTTGCTCGTCGGGGTCGGGAGCGACCCGAGGTCGAGCGCCACCCGCCACTCGCCGGGCTCGCCGGTCGGCTCCGGGGTGGCGGTGAGCAGCTCGCGCCGCTCGTTGTCGATGTGGTTGACGACGACGCGGTCGGGGGCCGGGGTGCGGAACACGACGCTGGCCCCGCCGTCCGTCCGGAGCTCGTGGGACACGGCGTACGCCGGGTGGTGCAGGACGCGCACGGCGACCTGGCGCTCGTCGCCGCGCTGCACGGTGCGGGTGACCCCTCCGCGATCGAGATGGGTCTGGGGCACGGCCGACGAGCCCGCCGTCGACACCTCGCGGAGCCGTGACGTGCGGCGTACTCCCGCGGCCGTCATGGTGATCTCGAACGACCAGTCCTGGTCGACCTCGGCCGGGATGTCCGCCGCCGTGATCCGCGCCTGCCAGCCGCCCGGCCGGTAGTTGCAGTGCCAGTGGATGCCCAGGATGTCGACGCGCGGCTCGTCGAAGAGCTCGGTCTCCATCGGGATCCGGGTGGCGCCGTCGGCCGACACCAGCTCGAGCAGGGCCTCGGGCGGGTTCGTCTGGAGGTCGATGTTGCGGATGTAGGCCCAGCCGCCGACGGTCAGCCGGTCGCCGTCCCAGACTGCTCGCATCAGCCGGCTCACCAGCTCGAGCTGGCCGTCGGAGAGGATGCTCACGTCGTCGGGCAGGCCCTCGGTCAGCGGCAGCTCGACCCGGATGCCCTCCGGGGTCGCCTCGGTCGGGAAGCGCCGGGCGTCGCTGCCCCAGTTCTCGATGTACTCGACCGCGGCGTCGCGGCGGTCGTTCGCGATCAGCTCGACCAGCACCTTGTCCTGGGCGCCGACACTGTGCACGAACTCCTCACGCGAGACCCGGCTGACCAGGTCGAGCAGCGCTTCGCGCAGCAGCGTCCAGAACTCCGGGCCGCCCTTGACGAGGTGTCGGGTGAAGAACGGCATGTTGTACGAGATCAGCTGCAGCGCCCGGATCTGGACCGCGCGCTCGTGACCGCCGGCCCGTAGTGCCTCGAACGACGTCGCCACCGCGTCGTTGTGCGCGGCCAGGTTGCGGGTGGACCAGGCGCTCTGCGAGATCGACGAGCGGTCGTTGCGGATGCGCCACGAGACCGAGATGTCGGGCACGACGTCGAACGCCTTCGCCTGCGCGAACGCCGCGGCGCTCACCGGCTGGTCCTCGTAGATCTTCCCCTCGGGGAAGACCAGTCCGGCGCGGTCCCAGAACTCCCGCCGGTAGGTCTTGCTCCACGCGACGGCGTTCACCATCGCTTCGGGGAACGTCTCGAGGTCGACGCCGAGCCGCTTGCGGGCGTGAGCGGCCCGGATCCAGGTGCCGGCGGGCACGCGCTTCTTGTTCTCCAGGCGGTCGTAGCACGAGACCACGAAGTCGGAGCCGGACTCCTGAAGGGCGCCGATCGCGCTGGTGTACGCCTCGGGCGTGACCGTGTCGTCGGAGTCGACGAACGTCAGGAACTCGCCACGGGCGTGCTGGACGCCGGTGTTGCGGGCTGCGCTCAGCCCGCCGTTCTCGCGGGTCACGACCCGGATGCGCAGGTCGCGTCGCGCGTGCCGGCGTGCGATGTCACCGCTGCGGTCGGGGCTGCCGTCGTCGACGACGATGATCTCGATCTCGCGGTAGAGCTGGAAGCGCAGGGAGACCAGGCACTCGTCGAGGAAGTCCTCGACCTGGTAGCAGGGCACGACGATCGACAGCAGGCCGGGCACGTAGCCGCCTCGGCGGAGGGCGCGGCGGGTGCGGATGCGGGCGCCGTCGGTGGCGCGGCGGGCGCGCTCGGGGGCGCTGCGGGCGAGTCGCTTCACCCGGTCGGCGCGTGCGGTGGACAGCCGGGCTGGGCGCATGAGGCGGTTCTGCATCGATCCCTTGGGTCGGTCCGGAAATGGGCGGCTGGCTCGGAACGTGAGCGGGGCCGACGCGCCCCCTCCGTGCCGATCCTCATGCTATCGGCGCCCGACCTCCGGAATCGATTCGCGTCTACCGGTGGTGCCGGCTGCCGTCGTCGGTTGAGGAGGGCGCTCCGGCCAGGTGCCGTCGTTGGTTGAGGAGGGCGCTCTGCGCCCGTCTCGAAACCAAGGCGACCGGGGTTCTAGCCGAAGCGCTCGATCCGGATCACGCGACCCGTCCTCGTTCCTCTCGGCGTTCGTCGGAGCTTCGCTCCGTCGAACGTCTCGGAAGCTACCCTTCGTCGAACGACTCGGCCATCGGATCCAGCTTGCGCAGGTCGAGCACGTGCCCGGTCCCGTCCGACAGCAGGACGTCGATCGACGACTTCGCCACCGAGCGCGAGTCGAGGAGCGAGTCGGCCGGCTCCTCGCCGAACGCCTTGGTCCGCATCGGGGTGCCCGTGCGCTCGGGGTTCACGCAGTTGACCGTGACCCCGCTCTCGGCCCACTCGTCGGCCAGCGCCTGGGTGAGGTTGACGACCGCGGCCTTGGCCGAGGAGTAGAGGCTGTAGCCGCTGCGGCCCCGGGTGTAGCTGCTCGACGTGAACAGGAGCAGGCCCCCACCGGTCCGGTTCAGGTGGGGGAAGAACACCTGGGCGATGAACACCGGGGCGAGGTAGTTGACCTCGGTCGCGGCGTAGATCGTCTCCTCGCTGGTCTCCAGCAGCGAGCCGCGGGGCAGGATCCCGGCGGTGGCGACGACGAAGTCGATCCGGCCGTGCTTCTCGGTGACCTGCTCGGCGACGGCCTCGAGGTCGGAGCGTCGTTCGACGTGGGTGTCGGTGCTCGAGCGACTGAATGTCTCGACGGTCGCGCCGTGCTCGCGGGCGAGAGCGGCGATGTCGGCGCCGATGCCGTAGCTGCCGCCGAGGACGACGAGGACCTTGCCGTCGAGCGCCGCCCGGTACTCCTCGGGCGTGTGCTGCTCCGGGACGAACGTGCTGGTCAGCTGGAACAGCTTGTCGGCCAGGAACACGTCGATCGGGTCGGTCACCTTCATGTTCCGCTCCTC
>Ga0070665_100001176_pt1 | contig 32073 bp, 36 predicted proteins | sample KBSS13metaG_FD_65862 | JGI IMG/M metagenome (GOLD analysis project Ga0070665, IMG submission 65862) | Switchgrass rhizosphere microbial communities from Kellogg Biological Station, Michigan, USA - KBS S1-3 metaG | ecosystem: Host-associated > Plants > Roots > Rhizosphere > Soil ... | reverse complement strand
CACGTACGACGTCGTCGCGTTCTTCGACGCGCTCCACGACCTCGGGGACCCGGTCGGGGCCGCCCGGCGCGCGTGCGCCGCGCTCGCCCCGGACCGCGTCTGCGTCGTGGTCGAGCAGTTCGCCGGCGACACGATCGAGGACAATCTCACCCCGATCGGGCGCTACTTCTACGGTATGTCGACGCCCGCCTGCGTGACGTGCTCGTCGGGGGCGGCTTCGGGACCGTCCAGCGCGTCGCCGAGACGCCCTTCAACCTCGTCCTCGCGGCACGCGGTCAGTCGATCGTCTCGTAGAACTCCCGCCGGCGGTCCTCCATGAGCGGGAAGAGCGCGCCCGGGCCGAGCCGCGTGAAGTGCTCGGTCTGCCCGTGCTCCTCGAAGGCCGCCTTGTCGCGGTAGTGCTCGTACATGAGGAAGACGCGAGGGTCCTCGGGATCGCGATGCGCGATGTAGTGCACCACCCCGGGCTCCTCGCGGGAGGCGGCGCCGAGCTCGTCGATGACCTCGGCGGCACGGCCCTCCTCCCCTTCCTTGGCGACCATCCTCGCGACGAGCACATAGGCCATGGGTCAGGACTCCTTGGTGATCGGGTTGGTCAGGGTGCCGAGCCCCTCGATCTCGACGGAGACCTCGTCGCCGTCCTGCAGCAGCACCTTGGGATCGCGGAAGACGCCGACGCCGGCCGGCGTGCCGGTCGCGATGAGATCGCCCGGCTCGAGTGTGATGATCTGGCTCGTGTAGGCGATGATCTCGGCGACGGAGAAGATCATCTGCGCCGTCGAGGAGTCCTGCAGCGCCTTGCCGTTGACGAGGCAGCGGATGGCGAGCGCCTGCGGGTCGGCGATCTCCTCGCGCGGCACGAGCCGCGGCCCCACGGGGCAGAACGTGTCGGGCGACTTGCCCCGGGTCCACTGCCCGTCGGCGAACTGCAGGTCGCGCGCGCTGACGTCGTTGACGCAGATGTAGCCGGCGACGTGGTCGAGCGCGTCGCGCTCGGAGACGCGCTTGGCCTTCGCGCCGATGACGACGCCCAGCTCGGCCTCGTAGTCGACCTGGGTGGACTCGGGCGGCAGCACGACGGGGTCGCCGTCTCCGATCAGCGTGTTGGGCCACTTCGCGAAGAGCAGCGGCGCCTTCGGGAGGTCCTGGCCGCCCTCGGCCGCGTGATCGCGGTAGTTGAGCCCGACGCAGACGATCTTGCCGGGACGCGGGATCGCTAGCGGCACGGTTGTTCACGACCTTTCGTTGCTGACATCACCGGTAGCGCACCGTCTCGCGCGCGCCCGAAGCTGCGGAGCGCGTGATCGCATCGCAGACCTCCGCGGCTCGGTAGCCGTCCTCGAAGTCCGCGCCGTGCGGGCCGATGCGCCCGCCGGACGCGACCGCGGCGAGGAAGTGGTGCAGCTCATGCACGAAGGTGTGCTCCCACCCGATCACGTGGCCGGGCGGCCACCAGTGCTCCATGAAGGTCTGGTCCCCGTCGGTCACGAGCACGGTGCGGAAGCCCGATCCGCCGGTATCGACCTGCAGCTCGTTCAGCCGCTCGAGCTCGAACCGCAGCGAGCCGCGCGAGCCGTTGATCTCGAAGGTCAGCGCGTTCTTGCGGCCGAGGCAGAAGCGCGACGCCTCGAGCGTCCCCACCGCGCCGCCCTCGAACTCGACGAACGCCTCGAAGGCATCGTCGACGGTGACCTTGCCGCCGGGGCGCTCGGGGACGAACGTCCGCGTCAGCGCGCCGACCGACGCGATCTCGCCGACGAGGTACCGGCCGAGGTCGATGATGTGCGCGCCGAGGTCGCCGAGCGCTCCGGAGCCCGCCTCGTCGGCGTCGAGCCGCCAGCTCGCCGGGGCGGACGGATCGGTCAGCCAGTCCTGCAGGTAGGCGGCGCGGAAGTGGTGGATCTCGCCGAGCTCGCCCGCCTCGAGCATCTCGCGCGCGAGGCGGACCGCGGGCACGAAGCGGTAGTTGAACGCACACATGTGCACGACGCCGGCGGCCTGGACGCGCTGCCACGTCTCGAACGCCTCGTCCGCGTCGCGCCCGAGCGGCTTCTCGCAGACGACGTGCTTGCCGGCCTCCGCCGCCGCGATCGACGGCTCGGCGTGCAGGTTGTTCGGCGAGAGGTTGTCGAACACGCCGACCCGCGGGTCGGCGACGATCTCGCGCCAGTCGGTGACGGCGCTCGCGAATCCGTAGCGCTCGGCCGCCTCCTGCACCGCCGAGGCGTTGCGCCCGCCGATCGCCACGAGGTCGGGCACGAGCGGCGGGGGCCACGTCATGTAGGCGAGCGTGCGGAACGCGTTGGAGTGCGCCTTGCCCATGAAGGCGTAGCCGAGCATCCCGACGCCGATGTGCTCGGTCATGGGCTCTTCTGGAACGCGGCGTCGAAGGCCAGCGAGGACGGCGCGAAGTCCGTCCGCCGCAGGAATGCGGCGGCGTCGGCCGCGCCCCACTCGCGATCCATCCCCGAGTCCTCCCACTCGACGGCGAGGGGACCCTGGTAGCCGATGCGATTCAGCGCGCGGAAGAGCGACTCGAAGTCGACGTCGCCGTGCCCGGGGGACACGAACGTCCATCCGCGCTCGGCCTCGCCGAAGTCGATGTGCGAGCCGAGGATCGACCTGCGCCCGTCGGCGAGGACCTTGGAGTCCTTGACGTGGACGTTGTAGATGCGGTCCGCGAACTCCATCGCGAACGGCACCGGGTCGAGCAGCTGCGGGATGAAGTGGCTGGGGTCGAGGTTGATCCCGAAGCCCTCGCGCCGGCCGATCGCGTCGAGCGTCTTGCGCGTCGTCACCAGGTCGTAGGCGATCTCGGTCGGATGGACCTCGAGCGCGAAGCGCACCCCCTCGGCGTCGAAGACGTCGATGATCGGGCCCCAGCGCTCGGCGAAGTCCTCGTAGCCGCGCTCGATCTCCGCCCAGTCGTTGGGCGGGAACGAGTAGAGCTGGTGCCAGATCGACGAACCGGTGAAGCCGGTCACGACCGTGACCCCGAACGCCGCGGCCGCACGCGCCGTGTCCTTCATGCGGTCGGCCGCACGCCCACGCACGCCTTCGGGATCGCCGTCCCCCCAGACCTCCGGCGGGAGGATCGCGCGATGGCGCGCGTCGATCGGGTCGCAGACCGCCTGGCCGACGAGATGGGCGCCCAGCGCCCAGCACCCGAGGCCGTGACGCTCGAGCAGCTCGCGGCGGCCCTTCGCGTACCCGTGGTCGGCGAGCGCGCGGTCGACCTCGAAGTGATCGCCCCAGCACGCGAGCTCCAGGCCGTCGTAGCCCATGGATGCGCACTTGGGCGCCAGGTCGTCGAGCGAGAGATCCGCCCACTGTCCGGTGAAGAGTGCGATCGGTCTGGTCACAAGCGGTACCTTTCCCCTGCATGAAGCCGCCGCGGAGGGCGCTGCGTCACGACGTCAGGGACGGGATCGTCCGGTCGATCCTCGACGGGGAGTACCGGCCCGGCGATCGCCTGATCGAGATGCAGATCGCCAAGGCCTACGGGACCAGCCAGGGGCCGGTCCGCGAGGCCCTGCGCGAGCTCGAGATGCTGGGCTTCGTCCGCAGCGAGATGCACCGCGGCACCTACGTGCGCGATCCGTGGCACCTCGGGATGCGGGAGCTCTTCCAGGTGCGCGGCGCGCTCGAGGAGTTCGCCGCCCGTCTCGCCACGCCCAGGCTGTCCGAGGACGTGACGGCCCTGCAGGCCGAGGTCGACGCGATGCGCGAGGCCGCCGAGCGCAGCGACAACCGCGCCGCCGTGGAGCACAGCGAGCGCTTCCACCGCCACATCGTCCTGGCCTCCGAGAACCAGCTGCTGCACACGATGTGGAGCAGCCTCTGCATCAGCGACCACACCGCGCTCACGATGGTCACGCTGACGCCCGACCTCGGCGTGCTCGCCGACTCGCACCAGCCGATCGTCGACGCCATCGCGACCGGCGACGCCGAGCTCGCCAGCGAGGTCAGCCGTCGACACCAGGAGGGCTTCATCGAGATGCTCGCCCAGGCGGTGGACGGCGCGCCGGTGTCGGCCTAGGAGGGTCACTTCAGCGACGCCCAGGGCTCCTCGCCCGAGACGTCGATGACCGAGTAGCCGTCGTCCCCGGCGGTCGGGGTGAGGATCACGCTGAGCTTCGCCATCTCGTTCCCGACGGTGAACGACGCGTGGATGACGTCCTTCGGGATGTAGACGGCCTCACCCGGGCCGAGCTCGTGCTTGGCGTCCTCGAGCCACTGCTCGATGCGTCCCTCGCGGACCCAGATGATCTCCTCCTGGTCCGGATGGCGATGGAACGCGTGCCCGCCACCGGGCTGCAGGTGCACGTCCATGACGCACATCGACGTCGAGCCGGTGAACGACGGCCGGCTGACCCAGCCGGTGACGCCCCAGTCCTCCTGGTCGCGCACGATGTCCGCGTCGGTGATGAACCTGCCGTTCATGATCCCCTCCCGATCTCGACGGACTTGAACCGCCGCATGTTCTCCGTCATCGCGATCTCGGTCGGCAGCCGCTCCATGCTGGAGGCGCCGAAGAAGCCGACGATGCCGGTCGTGTTGTCGAGGACGTGCTGCGCGTCGCCGGGCTCGGCGATCGGACCCCCGTGGCACAGGCACAGGACGTCCGGGTTCACCTCTGCCGCCGCGTCGTGCAGCGCCTGCACGCGCTCGACGGCCTCCTCGAGCGTGAGCCCGGTCTGCGCGCCGATCGTGCCACCCGTCGTGAGCCCCATGTGCGGCACGAGCACATCGGCGCCGGCGTCGGCCATGGCGCGCGCCTCGTCCTCGGTGAAGACGTAGGGGCAGGTGAGCAGGTCGAGCTCGCGGGCCTGGCGGATCATGTCGACCTCCAGCCCGTAACCCATGCCCGTCTCCTCCAGCCCGGCGCGCATCGTGCCGTCGATGAGCCCGACGGTCGGGAAGTTCTGCACGCCGGTGAAGCCCGTGCGCTTGACGTCCTCGAGGAACTGGGGCATGAGGCGGAACGGGTCGGTCCCGCAGACGCCGGCGAGCACCGGCGTGCGCGTCGCGACCGGCAGCACCTCGCGGGCCATGTCCATGACGATCGCGTTGGCGTCGCCGTAGGGCATCATCCCCGACAGCGAGCCGCGGCCTGCCATCCGGAAGCGCCCGGAGTTGTAGATGATGATGAGGTCCGCGCCGCCGTCCTGCGCGCACTTCGCCGACAGCCCGGTCCCGGCGCCCGCGCCGATGATCGGGCGGCCCGACGCCACCTGCTCACGCAGCCTCGCGAGCGCCTCGTCGCGTCTCACCCCGCCGCTCCGATCAGCTCGTGGAGGCGGTCGGCCATCGCCGTGGCGAACGCCGGGTCGTTGACGTCCGCGTCGACCTCGACGAGCTCGACCTTCGACGTGTCGACGTCCTGGCGCAGCGCAGCGAACAGCGCCTCGTCGGCCTCCGCGTCGCGGAACGGCTGGCCGTCGACGTCGATGGCCGACACGCCGCGCAGCGGGACGAAGAGGACCGTGGGACCGCTCGTGCCGTTGAGCCGCTCGGCGATCCGGCGCCCGAGCTCGGCCATCTCCTCGGGCGTCGTGCGCATGAGCGTGATCGTCGGGTTGTGGACGTAGAGATTGCGGTCCTCGAAGCGCTCGGGCACGGTGTCGCGCGGGCCGAAGTTGACCATGTCGAGCGCGCCGAGCGAGACGACCTGCGGGATCGCGGCGCGCCCGACGCCGCGGAGGCGGTCGGGCCCGGCGGACAGGACGCCGCCGACGAGCTCGTCGGCGAGCTCGGTGGTCGTCGCGTCGAGCGCGCCGACGAGGTAGCCGCCGGTCGCGAGCGCCTCGAAGGACTGCCCGCCGGTGCCGGTGGCGTGGAAGACGAGCACCTCGTAGCCCAGCTCCTCCAAGCGCTCGCGCGCGTGGGTGACGCAGGGCGTCGTGACGCCGAACATGGTCGCTCCGACGAGGGGCCGCTCGCCGGTGGCCTCGGGGACGCGCGCCGTGGCCATGCCGGCGATGGCGCCGGCCGCGTTCGTGAGGATGCGCGCCGAGATCTGGTTGATGCCGGAGATGTCGACGACGGAGTAGGTCATGGTGATGTCGACGGCCCCGACGTAGGGGCGGGTGTCCCCCGAGGCGACGGTGGAGACGATGAGCTTCGGCACGCCGACGGGGAGCTCGCGCATCGCGCGCGCGGCGATGGAGGAGTTGCCCGAGCCGCCGATCGCGGCGACGCCGTCGACGCGGCCGTCGCCGTGCAGGCGGGTGAGCACCGCAGCCGCGCCGCGCCCCATGACGTCCATGGCCTGACCGCGGTCGGCGTCGCGGACGAGATCTGCGTGGTCGGCGCCCGCGGCGCGTGCGACCTCCTCGCGGGGGATGTCGGGCGCGACGAGCGGCTCGCCGAGGACGCCCGTGTCGACGAGCAGCACGTCGACCCCGGCCTCGCGCAGCCGGTCGCGCACGAACGCGTACTCGTGGCCCTTCGTGTCGAGGGTGCCCAGCAGCACGACCGTGGCCATCAGCCGCGCTCCACTCCGAGCCAGCGCCGCTGCGCCTCCGGGTCGTGTGCGAGCTCGGCCGCCGTCGTCTCGGCGGCGATCTGTCCGGCCACCATGACGAGCTGGCGGTCGGCCATCGACGTCGCCATCGCCAGGTTCTGCTCCACGCAGAGGATGGCGAGACCCTCGGCGGCGAGGCCTCGGAACGTCTGGATGAGCGTCTCGATGATCGTGGGGGCGAGGCCCTCGGAGGGCTCGTCCATGATGAGGAGCCTGGGGTTCGTGAGCAGCGCGCGACCGATCGCGAGCATCTGCTGCTCGCCGCCGGAGAGCTGCATGCCGCCGTTGCCCTTGCGCTCGGCGAGCCGCGGGAAGAGCTCGTAGATCCGCTGCACCGTCCAGCGGCTCTCGCCCCGGCGCGGCGCGAGCATCTTCAGGTGCTCGTCGACCGAGAGCGACTCGAACAGCCGACGGCCCTGCGGCACGTAGCCGATGCCGGCGCCGGCGATCTTGTACGAGGACCGCCCGACGATCTCGGTGCCCGCGAAGCGGATCGACCCCGACGTCTTGCCCGGCGGCATCTGGAGGATCGCGTTGCACAGCGTCGTCTTGCCCATGCCGTTGCGGCCGATGAGCGAGACGGGCTCGTCGCGGACCTCGAAGGAGACGTCCTGCAGGACGTGCGACGGGCCGTAGTGCACGTTGAGGCCCGAGACCTCGAGGAGCGGGCCGTTCGCGCTCATGACGTCGCCTCGATGCCGTCGTCGGTGACGCGCCCGCCGAGGTACAGCTCGTGGACGGTCTCGTTCGCGCGGATCTCGTCGGGCGTGCCCTCCACGATCTTGCGCCCGTCGTGCATCATCGTGACGTGCTCTGCGACGCGCAGGGCGACGTCCATGTCGTGCTCGATGATGATGAGCGTGATGCTCCGGTCGAGCTCGAGCAGAAGGTCGGTGAGCGCCACGCGCTCGCCGCGCGAGAGCCCGGACGCGGGCTCGTCGAGCAGCATGAGCGTCGGCTCGGTGGCGCGGGCCATCGCGACCTCCAGCTGACGCTGCTCGCCGTGCGAGATGTTGCCGACGAGGTCGCCGATCTTGTTCTCCAGGCCGACGAGTCTGGCCAGGTCGCGGGCGCGCTCGCGCATCTCGCCGTCGGCGGCCTTGCGGCGGAACATCCGCAGATGCCCTTCGCGGGAGCCGAGCACGGCGAGGTAGAGGTTGTCCTCCACGCTCAGGCCCAGGAACAGCCGAGACTTCTGGTACGTCCGCCCCATCCCGAGCCGGGTGCGTCCGGCCGGTGGGACGCCGCCGACGTCCCATCCCTGGAACTCGACCGTCCCTGAGGTCTGCGGGATGTCGCCGCAGATGAGGTTGAACAGCGTCGTCTTCCCGGCGCCGTTGGGACCGAGGATCGCGCGGCGCTCACCGCGCGCGACGTCGAGATCGACGTCGCGCACGGCGTGCAGTCCGCCGAACCGCCGGCCGACCCCGCGCAGGCGCAGGATCGGTCCGGACGGCTCTGTGACGACATCCGTCACGTCGTGGCCTCTAGCCGCCGACGACCTTGACGGACTGGCCCTTGCCGACCCACGGGAGGTCACGCTTCTCACACGTGGGCGCCTTGCGCCCGGGCGGCGGCGTGTCAGGCCCGAACGTCCCGCCGAACGTCTGATCGACGTCGGGGATCGCCTTGACCGTCTTCACCGCGAGCTTGCCGCTCTTCTGGTAGAGCTGCTGGTCGAAGACCGTCAGGACCGCCTGGCGGTTGTCGTCCAGCTTGATGTTGCCGTACGGCGCGGGCAGCTCCGTCTTCGCCAGCGCAGCCTGGAGCTTGCTCTGGTCGGAGATGTCGCCCTTCACGGCCTCGAGGCCCTTGATGAGGCCCCACGTGTTCACGTAGTAGCCGTACGTGAACGTGCTCGACGCCTGCGGCGCCGCGTCCCCACCCGGCTTGATCGTGGTGAACCACTTGCCGATGATGTTGTTCGCGTAGTCCTGGGCCGCAGGCGTGTCCAGGTCGCCGGCCGTGCCTGCGCCGCCGATGAACACGTCAGCGACGCGCGGGCCGAGCTGCTCGAACTGACCCGGGGTGCCCCAGAACAGGTTGCCCTGGAACTTCTTGGGATCGATCGGGCCCTTGGCCTGCTCGTAGGCCTTCAGGTACGGGATGAGACCCGCGCCGCCGACCGCCACGAACACGCCGTCGACGTCCGTGGGCGTCTGCTGGGCGTAGGACGAGTAGTCGGTCGTGTTCAGCGGCGGGAAGATCCGCTTCGTGACCTGGCCGCCCACCGCGCAGAACTCCGCGATGAAGCCGGCTGCCGACGTCCAGCCGAAGCTGTAGTCGTCCGCCACGACCGCGGCGGTCTTCCAGCCGAGCTGGTTGAACGCGATGTCGCCGAGACCGGCGTTCCACTGCGCGCCGTCGCCGTTGAAGCGGAAGAAGTTCGGCGCCTGCACCTTGAGCGTCGTGTCCTGCGCGCCCGCGGAGCCGTCGACGAACGTCTTGTCCGGGTGCTGCTTGGCGTAGTTGGCGATCGCGATCGACTCGTCACCGGACAGCGGGCCGATCATGACGTCGGCGTCCAGCTGCTCCATGAGCCGGCGCGTCTCCTTGATGGCCGTGTCCGCGGTGTCGTCCCCGCAGCCCACGCCGACGAGCTTGAGCGGGTGATCGCCGATGGCGCCGCCCGTCCAGCCCTTCTTCGGGTCCGTCTTGCTGACCGGGGTCGCGCCCGCGAACTGCGAGAGCGCGGAGACGGCTCCGGCCATGTTCTGCTGGTCGAACGCGCCGAATGCGCCCTTGCACTCGGACATGATCGCGATCTTGATCGGCGTGCCCGAGGCGCTGGCGACCGGCTTGACCGCCGGCTGCGGGTCAGGCCACGTGATCGTGGACGGCGCGCTCGCGACCGTCTTCTCGGGGGTCGACGAGCTGTTGTCGCCGCTGCCTCCGCCACTGTCGTTGCTGTTGTCGCTTCCGCAGCCGGCCGCCGCCAACGCGGCCACCCCGAATGCGACTGCGAGCCAGGTCCTACCCCGGCCCAGACCTCCTCCACCTGCTCCCATCCTGTGCTCCCTCCTCCTCGGTGACGTCACAGCGTCACCCAACGGGTGTGGGCTCTCCGGAGCCCCTCTCCTGCGTGATGTCCCCGACCACCGGGCGTCGTCCGCGACCTGACGTGAACCGCTCCCACAGGCCCATGAGGCCGCTGGGGGAGACGAGGACGATCACGAGGAAGACGACGCCGATGAGCGTGTGGAACCGGTCCGAGATGAGGCCGACGTCCGGCGCGTAGTTGTTGATGACGACGAACACCAGCGCGCCGAGCCATGCGCCCTCCAGGCGGTACAACCCGCCGATGACGGCGATCACCAGGACGTCGATGGTCGCCGCCAGGCCGATGGTGGAGGGCGCGATCTGCGCGTTCCACCAGACGAAGAGGATGCCGCCGACGGCGGCGATCAGGCCGGCGAACGCGAACGCCAGCGTGCGGTGCCACGCGACGGAGTAGCCGAGCGAGCGCATCCGCACGGGGTCGTCGCGGATGCCCTGCAGCGTGAGCCCGAACGGCGTGCGCACCACGTACTTCAGCAGGGCGTACACGCCGCCCGCGATCGCGAGCGTGACGAAGTAGAGGCGCTCCGGATGCGCCGTCCGGCTCAGGAAGTCCGGGATCGGGATGCCGCTGATACCGCCGAAGCCGGAGATGTTCGTCACCTGGCCGAAGACGAGGTTGCCGATCACCGAGAAGACCAGCGTGATCATCAGGAAGTAGATCCCGTAGCTGCGGCTGGCCAGCGCGCCGAAGATGAACGCGACGGCGACGGCGATGAGGATCGCGACGGCGATCCCGGGCACCTCGGCCCAGCCCAGGTTGAGGCCCTTCGTGTTGCCGTTCGTCGTCAGGTTCCCGAGCGCGAACCCCGCGACGCCGTAGATCGCGACCTGCGCGAGGGAGACCATGCCGCCGTAGGCCGACAGGAAGATGAGGCTCGCCGCGACGACGCCGAGGATCAGCATCTGCGTCAGCAGCGCGGCGATCCAGTACTCGCTCAGCACGAGCGGCGCGAGCAGCAGGACGACGAGGATGCCGATGCCGACGCCGCGGTCCAGCGTCACGTCCTTGTTCATGCAGGTCGCCCGAAGAGGCCGAGCGGGCGGATCGCGAGCACGATCGCCAGCAGGATGAACGTGAAGATGATCGAGTAGAAGGTGTAGTCCGCCGGCAGGTAGGCGGCGGTGAAGTTCGTGACCAGGCCGAGCAGCAGCGCGCCGATCGCGGCGCCGCCGAGCGAGCCCATGCCGCCGATGATCACGACGATCAGCGAGTTGAGCAGCCAGTTGGCATCGACCCCGGGCGCGAGGCTCGCGAACGACCCGCCGATGGCGCCGCCCAGCCCGGCCAGGCCCGAGCCGACGGCGAACGCGATCGCGAACGTCAGCTGGATGTTGATCCCGGTCGCCGAGACCATGTCGCGGTCGTCCACGCCCGCGCGGATGACCATGCCGGTGCGGGTCCGCTTGAGCCAGAACCAGAGCGCGAGGCCGACCGCCAGGCCGATGCCCAGGATGACGAGCCGGGTCAGCGTGTACTGCGTCTCGTAGATCTTGAGGTCGACGAACTTGTCGAACGTGCCCGGCCACGAGATGTCCTTCGGGATGCCGCCGAAGTGGGCGAGCATCTGGTCGGCGAGGATGATCGAGACAGCGATCGTGATGAGCGCCTGGCGCAGGTCCTGGCCCTGGTTCCAGCGCAGGAGGAGCTGCTGCATGATCAGGCCTGCGGCGGCGATGATCGCCACCGCGACGATCGTCGGCACGATCCACTGGGTGAAGTTGACCTGGGCGCTGGAGAGGCCGACGTCGGAGCCGACGCCCACCATGTTGCGCTGGACGCGCAGCGCGATGTAGCCGCCGAGCAGGAAGAAGGCGCCGTGGGCCATGTTCACGACGCGCATGAGCCCGAACACGAGCGTGAAACCGCTCGCCACGACGAAGTAGAGCGCCGCGGCCGTGAGGCCGTTCAGCAGCGTGATGAAGAAGTCCTTCGGGTCCGAGACCGCCGAGCCGAAGCTCGTGCCTGAGGCGATGAACAGCACCCAGACGATCGGGAAGACGATCAGGGCGATCACGAGCGTGCGCTTCGTGTTGCGCAGCGCTGCAGACCCGGCGATCCCGCGGCGACCGTACGTCGGCGTAGCGCTGATAGCGCCTCTCCTCTCGCATCTCGGCGGGCCCCGCGCGCAGGCAGGGTGCCCGGTCCCTCTCTCCCGCGGACAGCGTCCGCGCCGCGACCCTACGCGAAGCGCCGCGAAGTCGTCAAGTGGTTTTGCCAATTTCCCTAGCGATCGACGCCGCGTCCGATGAGGACGCCGCGGATGTGCATGAGGTGGGCGGCCATCGCCTCGCGTGCGAGCACCGGATCGTGCGCCTCGAGGGCGTCGAGGATGGCCAGGTGCTCGTGCGCCGTGCGCCGCGTGACGCCCGGCCGCGTGGAGCTGATCGTCCGCCCGCGCAGCGAGAGGTCCGCGATGCCGTCCAGGACGGACAGCAGCATCGTGCTGCGCGCGGCGACGTGGATGGCGCGGTGGAACTCGGCGTCGACGAGGATGAACGTCGCGGGCTCGGAGATCGCGTGCTCCATGCGCTCGACCAGCTCGTGCAGGCCGGCCAGCTCGTCGTCCGTGATCCGCGCCGCTGCGCGCTCCGTGACCGATGGTTCCAGCAGGAGCCGGATCTCGAAGAGCTCCTCGATCGGCGCGTCCTGCAGGTCGATCGTCAGCGTCAGAGGGTCGCCGACGGGCTCCTGGCGGACGACGAACGTCCCGGCGCCGTGCCGCGTCTCGAGCATCCCCATGATCACGAGCCCGCGGACCGCCTCGCGCAGCGTCGGGCGTGAGACGCCGAGGCGGGTGGCGAGCGCGCGCTCGGGCGGCAGCTTGTCCCCCGGCTGCAGGGCGCCGGAGCCGATCAGGCCCCTCAGGTGCTCGGCGGCATCGTGCGCGAGCGACCTGCGGTCGAGGGCCTGGAAGGCATCCGCCATGCGCGGAGCCTAGACGGGAACCACTGGATGCAGTGGAAAATTGGCTTTACCAGTTTACCTGATACTCCAACGCGAGCGCGGCGGCGATGACGGTGGCGACGTCGCGACCGGCGATCTGGAGGTCGCCGATCGCGATCGCGGGCCATCCGAGGTAGCTGAACGGGCGCGTGTAGGCGGAGACGGCGAGGCGGACCTCGAGCTCGTCCACGCCCGCCGGCGGCAGCTCCTCGACGCCGAGCGTGGGGGACACGAGCAGGTCGACGCCGGGCTCGCGCGCGGCCTGCGCCCGCCATGCGTGCAGCGCCGCCAGCCCCGCCCGGTAGTCGTGGTCGCTCACGAGCAGCGCGCCGTCGAGCTTCGCCCGGATCGTCGGCCCATACTCGTCGCGGCGGCTGGGGAACGTCGCGGCGTGCGACCGCGCCGCCTCGGCGTTGAACACCGCCCACGTGTCGCCCTCCGGCGTGGGCAGGACGGCCTCCTGCACGTCGGCGCCGAGCGCCCGCAGGCGCTCCGCGTGGGCGAGGGCGCGTTCGTCGCGCGGCCCTGCGGACGCGACCGGTGCGAGATCGGGCACCGCCGTGAGCAGCCCGACGCGCAGGCCGCGCATCCCCGGCTCGGGGACCGGCGTGCCGGTGAGGATGGAGTACGCCAGCGCGCAGTCGGCGACGGTCCTCGCCATCGGACCGACCGTGTCGAAGCTGGGGACGAGCGGGAAGACGCCCTCGACGGACACCGCGCCGATCGGGGTCTTGAGCCCGACGATCCCGCAGGCGCCGGCCGGCATCCGCACGGACCCGCCGGTGTCGGTCCCGAGCGTGAGCGGCACCATCCCGGCGGCGAGCGCCACCGCGTTGCCGCTGCTCGAGCCTCCGGCGATGCGGTCGGGCGCAGTCGGGTTGATCGGGTCGCCGTAGAACGTGTTCTGACCGCAGGTGCCCCAGGCGAACTCGTCGGCGTTGGCCTTGCCGACCACGATCGCGCCCTCCGCCTCCAGCGCGGCCACCGACGCGGCAGTGCGCTCCGGCACGTGCTCGGCGTACAGCGACGACGCGTAGGTCGTGCGGATCCCGGCCGTGTCGAAGAGGTCCTTGACGAGCAGCGGGACGCCGGCCAGCCGGCCGCGCACGCCGCTCCGCGCCCGCGCCAGCGCCTCGTCGCCACAGAGCGTGATGACCGCCCGCAGCTCGCGCTGCGCCTCGATGCGCGACAGGGCGTCCTGCACCGCCTCGACGGGGGACACGGCGCCGGCGGCGATCTCCGTGGCGTTCATCGTGCGGCCGCGTCGCGGATCGCGTCCAGGGTCCCGCGCGGCGTGATCGCCTGCGGATCGACGCGCAGCTCGACGAGCGCCGGGCGCCCGCAGGCCAGCGCCTCGTCGAGCGCGGCCCCCACGTCCTCGGAGCGCTCGACGAGCGCGCCGTGCGCCCCGAACGCCCGGGCGTAGGCGGCGAAGTCCGGGTTTCGCAGATCCGTCGCGAAGACGCGGCCCGGGTAGCGGCGCTCCTGGTGCATGCGGATCGTGCCGTACATCCCGTTGTTCACGACGAGCACGACGATCGGCAGGTCCTCCTGGACCGCGGTCGCGAGCTCCTGCCCCGTCATGAGGAAGTCGCCGTCGCCCGCGATGCAGACCACGGGCCGGTCCGGGTGCACCGCCTTCGCCGCGACCGCGGCCGGGACGCCGTAGCCCATCGAGCCGCTGCGCGGCGCGAGCTGGGTCCCGTGGCGGCGGAACTCGAAGTAGCGATGCGCCCAGATCGAGAAGTTGCCCGCGCCGTTCGTCAGGATCGCGTCGGGGCCGAGCCGCTCCCGCAGCGCCGCCATGACGGCGGACATCTGCAGCGCGCCCGGGAGCTCGACGACCTCCTGCAGGTTGCGCTCGTACTCGGCGTGGGCCGCCTCGAGCAGTCCCTCGCGGGCCGTGGTCGGCGCGAGCTTCGCGACGGCGGCCGCGAACGACCCGAGATCGCAGGCGACGCCGAGGTCCGGCTGGTACACGGCCCCGAGCAGACCCGGGTCGGGATGCACGTGGACCAGCTGCTGCGCCGGCGCCGGTGGCCGCAGGAGGGTGTAGCCGTCCGTCGTGATCTCGCTCAGGCGCCCGCCGATCGCGAGCAGCACGTCGGCGTCGCGGATCCGGGACGCGAGCGCCGGGTCCATCCCGAGGCCCGCGTGGCCCGCGTAGGCGGGCGAGTGGTTGTCGACGTAGTCCTGGCAGCGGAACGAGGCGGCCACGGGGATGCGCTGTGCCTCGCAGAACGCCGCGACATCGAGGCCGGTCCGCGCCGTCCAGCCGCCCTCGCCGACGATCGCCAGCGGGCGCTCCGCGCGGTCGAGCATCGCCGCGAGGCGCGCCATCGCCGCGTCGCCCGGCGGCGTGGCGGCAAGCGTGCGGTGCGGGGCCGCGTCGGGCACGTCGACGACGTCGGTCAGCATGTCCTCGGGCAGCGCGAGCACGACGGGCCCCGGCCGCCCGGACGTCGCGACCGCGAACGCGCGGGCGACCAGCTCCGGGACCCGGGCCGCGTCGTCGATCTGCGCGACCCACTTCGCCATCGTCCCGAAGACGGCGCCGTAGTCGAGCTCCTGGAAGCCCTCGCGGCCGACGGCGCTGCGCGCGACCTGGCCCACGAGCAGGATCATCGGCGTCGAGTCCTGCGACGCGGTGTGCAGGCCGTTGGACGCGTGCGTCGCGCCCGGTCCCCGCGTGACGAGGCAGATGCCGGGGCGGCCGGTGAGCTTGCCGTAGGCGTCGGCCATGTTCGCCGCGCCGCCCTCGTGGCGCGTCACGACGAGTCGCATCGGCGCGTCGCGCAGCGCGTCGAGCACCGGCAGGTAGCTCTCGCCGGGGACGCCGAACGCGAGGTCGGCGCCGTGCAGGACGAGCTGGTCGACGAGGACCTGCCCGCCGCTGCGGCTCACGGCCGGACCACCGGCTGCTCGGAGTACACGGTCGGGCGCTGGGTCTTGGGCTTCTCCGCATCGGCGGGATCGACGTAGCTGATCGTGCGCTTGCCGGCCCACTCCTCCGGCAGGAGCAGCACGCGGATGAAGGCGGACGGCTCGTCGGGCGTCGTGGTCGCGAGCACCGGATCCGGACCGCGCTCGAACCACGGCTCACCGGGCCCGTACGTGTGCTGCTCGCCCTCGGAGTCGATCGTGATCTGCCCGAAGAGCAGGTAGCGGATCCCCGGTCCGGGGTGCGTGTGCCGGTAGGCGGTGCCGCCCGGCTCGAAGTCGATGCGGTCCAGGCGCATGATCCACGGCCCGTCGCCGAGGTCGACCTCGGCGGACAGCAGCGCGCCGTCCGGCGCGTCCTCGCCGAGCGTCCAGACGAGCGTGGTGCCGTCCTCGAGCTCGCGGGTGACGGTGTTCGGGCCGCCGGAGCCGGCGCCCTTGGTGAGCGAGAGTCTCAATGGAAGAACTGGCCTCCGTCGATGACCATGGTCTGGCCGGTGATGAACGATGACTCGGGGCCGCACAGGAACGCGACCGCGCCGGTGATGTCCTCGGGGACCTGGTCGCGCTTGATCGTGCGCGCCGACACCGAGACCTGCTGCAGCGCCTCGACGACCTCCGGGTGCTCCTCGACGCCGTCGCTCATCGTGAAGCCGGGTGCGACGCAGTTGACCCGCACCTCGCCGCCCAGCTCCTTGGCCAGGGCGCGGGTGAAGGCGACGATCGCGCCCTTGCTCGTGACGTAGTGCAGGAGGAACGGGACGCCGCGGAACGGCGTCCCCGACGAGATGTTCACGATCCGCCCGCCGCCCGACGCCTTCATCCGCGGGACGACCGCCCGGCACGTGAGGAACATCGAGAGGACGTTGACGTCCATCACCCGCCGCCACTCCTCCACGGGGATCTCGCTGAACGACCGCATCTCCAGCGACGCGTAGAGGCCGGCGTTGTTCACGAGCACGTCGATGCGCCCGCAGCGCTCCTCGACCTCGGCCGCCATGCGCTCGACGTCGAGCTCGGAGGCGACGTCGACCGTCAGGCCCACGCCGTCCGGGTACGCGGTCGCCGCCTCCTCGGCGCCCTGCAGGTCGGCGATCACGATCCGCATGCCGTCCTGCGCGAGCCGGTCCGCGATCGCCTTGCCGATCCCCTTCGCGCCGCCGGTGACGATGGCGACCTGCCCGCTCATCAGACCCCCGCCATGCAGAGGTACTTCGTCTCGAGCCAGTCGTCGATGCCGTACTTCGAGCCCTCGCGGCCGATGCCCGACTCCTTCATGCCGCCGAACGGCGCGACCTCGGTCGAGATGACCCCGGTGTTGATGCCGAGGATCCCGTACTCGAGCTGCTCGGACACGCGCCAGATGCGCGACATGTCGCGGGAGTAGAAGTAGCTCGACAGGCCGTAGGGCGTGTCGTTGGCGTTGCGGACGGCCTCCTCCTCGGTCGAGAAGCGGCTGATGCCGGCGACCGGCCCGAACGTCTCCTCGTAGCTCATCGCCATCTCGTCGGTGACCCCGGCGAACACGGTGGGCGTGAAGAACTGCCCGCCCCGCTCGTGCGGCGAGCCGCCGAGCAGCAGCTCGGCCCCGCGGTCGCGCGCGTCGCCGACGTGGCGCACGACCTTGTCGAAGCCCTGCTGGTCGATGAGCGGCCCGACGTTCACGCCGTCGCTGAACCCGTCGGCGACGTTGAGCTTCGAGGCGCGCTCGGTGAACGCGGCGACGAAGTCGTCGTAGACCGGGTCCTGCACGTAGATGCGGTTGGCCGAGATGCAGGTCTGCCCGGAGTTGCGGTACTTGCAGATCAGCGCGCCCTCGATCGCCGCCTCGAGGTCGGCGTCGTCGAACACGATGAACGCGGCGTTCCCGCCGAGCTCGAGTGAGACCTTCTTGACCTGCGCCGCGCACTGGGCCATGAGCAGCTTGCCGATCTCCGTCGACCCGGTGAAGCCGAGCTTGCGGACGATCGGGTTCGATGTCATCTCCTTGCCGATGACCGGAGCGTCGTCGGCGTCGCCGGTCACGACGCTCATGACGCCCGGCGGCAGGCCCGCCTCCTCGCCCAGGCGCATGATCGCCAGCGCGGTGAGGGGCGTCTGCTCGGCGGGCTTGAGGACCATCGTGCATCCGGCGCCGAGGGCGGGGGCGGCCTTGCGGGTCGGCATCGCCGCGGGGAAGTTCCAGGGGGTGATGCCGACGGTGACGCCGACCGGCTCCTTGGTGACGACGATCCGGCGGTCCTGCATGTACGTCGGGATCGTGTCGCCGTAGACGCGCTTGGCCTCCTCTCCGAACCACTCGAAGAAGCTCGCCGCGTAGGCGATCTCGACGCGCGACTCGGCGATCGGCTTGCCCTGCTCGGTCGTGAGCAGCGCGGCGAGCGCCTCCTGGTTGTCCATCATGAGGTCCGCCCAGCGGCGCATGATGCGCGCGCGGTCCTTCGCCACCATGCCGCGCCAGCCCGGGAGCGCGGCCTGGGCGGCCTCGATGGCGCGACGGGTCTCGCCCGTCCCCATGCGCGGGACGTCGGCGACGGTCTCCCCGGTCGCCGGGTTGACGACGGCGAACGTCTCGCCCGAGTCGGCGTCGACCCAGGCGCCGTCGATGTAGGCCTGGCGCTCCAGGAGGTCGATCTGCGTGGTCATGCCAGCTCCGCCTTGATCTCCGCGCAGGTCGCGACCGTCGCGACGTTCGTCATCGCGTAGTTCAGGGCCGCGTTCTGCCATTCCTCGCCGGTCGTCGACGTGCCGTCGGACGCGACGACGACCTCGTAGCCGGCGTCCGCGCCGTGGCGTGCCGTGTGCTCGATGGACATGTTCGTCCAGGCCCCGGTGATGACGAGCTGGTCGGCGCCGAGGCCGCGGAGCAGGATGTCCAGCCGCGTCTCGTAGAAGCCGTTCATCCGCATCTTCTCGACGACGTGGTCGCCGTCCTGGGGCTCCAGTCCCTCCGCCGGCGCCGCGCCCCAGCTGCCGCGGACGAGCGCGTTCGCGCCGAGGACGCCCTGGAAGAGCGGGGCGTTCTGCCTCAGGCCGGGGGCGCCCTGCTCGACGATGTACCAGACGTGGATGACCGGGACCCCGGCGGCGCGGCACGCGGCCGCGAGGTCGGCGACGTTGGCGACGACGTTCTGGGACGTCGCGTGCGCCGGCGCGCCGGAGTCGGCGAACGCGCCGCCCTCGATGATCACGTCGTTCTGCATGTCCTGGATGACGAGCGCCGAGCGCGCAGGATCGAGGTTCACCACGTCACCTCATGTACGGGAGTCGGTTGCCGGCGACCTTGCACGTGATGCGGTACACGGAGGTCGTCGCGGGGATGAACAGCCAGTTCCAGTCGGGGCCGCCCCAGTTCAGGTTGCCGACCGGCTCGGGCACCTCGACCGTGCCGATGTGCTCGCCCTGCGGGTCGAACACGCAGACGCCGCCCGGGCCGGTGACCCAGACGTTGCCGCGCTCGTCGAGCTTCATGCCGTCGACGAGGTCGCCGACCTCGAGGCTGCCGGTCCCGATGCCCTCGGCGAAGATGCGCCCGTTCTCCAGCGTGCCGTCGGCCGCGACGTCGAAGACGCGGATGTGGGCGTGGTCGGTGTCGTTGATGTACAGCTGCGACTCGTCGACCGAGAAGCACAGCCCGTTGGGCTGGCCGAAGTCGCCGGCGACGACCTGCGGGTCCCCGCCGCCGGGCGCGATGCGGTAGACGCCCTGGAAGTCGAGGTCCTGCTCGCGCTCGAGTCCGAAGCCGGGCATGCGCCCGTAGGTCGGGTCGGTGAAGTAGATGGCGCCGTCGCTGGAGACGACGACGTCGTTCGGGCTGTTGAGCTCCTTGCCGTCGTAGTGCGACGCGAGCACCTCGCGCCCGCTGCCGGAGCCATCGGGATCCATGCGCACGAGCGAGCTCGTGACGTGCTCGCACACGACGAGCCGCCCCTCGAGGTCGAAGGTCATGCCGTTGCCCTTGTTGGACGGGTTGGCGACCTCGGTGAAGCCGGTCTGGCCCTCGTCCCACCGGCGCCGCACGTCGCCGGGCATGTCGCTGAACAGGAGGAAGTTGCCGTCGGGGTTCCAGAGCGGCCCCTCGGTGAACGTGCACCCGTCGCCCAGCTTCTCGAGCTCGGCGTCCTCGTCGACGAGGTCTCGGAACGCCGGCGCGTTGACCCGGTTTGCCATCGGCCACCCCTCTGCTCGGTTATCGATACCGCTCCCCTGGGCGCGAACGTAACACGTGCACCGCGTCAGCCGTCGTGGCGTCGCTCGATCCCGGCCAGCAGCGCGCCCAGCGCCTCGAGGCTCGCGAGGTTGTGGCCCGCGACGAACCGGTCGATGGACGGCAGCGCCGCGCGCATGCCGGCGGCCAGGGGCTGGTAGTCGGGGCTGCCCTTCACCGGGTTCACCCAGACGACCGCGTACGCCGCCCGGTGCAGGCGCTCCATCTCGCGGCCGACGAGCTCGTGGTCGTCGCGCTCCCAGCCGTCGGAGGCGATGAGGACGATCGCGCCGCGCGTCAGCGCGCGCCGGCCCCAGACGTCGTTGTACTCCTTCAGCGACGCGCCGATCCGCGTACCCGCCGCCCAGTCGACCACTCGCCGGGCTGCGCGCTCCAGCGCCAGGTCGGGGTCCCGGGTCTGCAGCTCGCGGGTCAGCCGCGTGAGCCGCGTGCCGAACGCGAAGACCTCGGCGCCGCGCCCGAGCCGGAGGATCGCGTGGAGGTACAGCAGCAGGGCGCGGGAGTAGGCCTCCATCGACCCCGACACGTCGCAGAGCACGACGAGCTTGCGGGGCGTCTCGGCGCGCCGGCGGTAGCTGCGGCGGATCGGGTCGCCGCCGGTCGCGATGGCGTCGCGGGCCAGGGCGCGCATGTCGAGGATGCGGCCGCGGTGGTCGCGACGCAGCCGGTGCGAGCGCCGCGTGGGCCTCCGCACCGCGAGCTGGGCGATGAGCCTGCGCGCAGCGGCGAACTCCTCCGGCGTCATCGAGGCAAAGTCCTTCTCGCGCAGGACCTCGTGGGCGCTGTGCCCGATGGAGTCGGGCTCGCCCTCGGCGGGCGCGGCCTCGCGGCCCATCTGCGGGTCGCGGCGGATCCGGCGCGCGCTCTTGTGCATGGTGCGCGGATCGGCCTCGCGCGGCGGCGCCGCGCGGCCGGCACGGCGCAGGAACCAGACGTCGAAGGCGCGGTCGAACGTCGCGAGATCCTCCCGCCGCGCCACGAACGTGGTACGCAGCGCCCAGTACACGTCCTCCTGGGAGGTGATGTCGAGGTGGTCGAGCCCGCGCAGCGCGTCGGACACGCGGCCCGGCCCGACCTCCATCCCGGCCTCGCGCAGCACGCGGCCGAACGTGACGATGTGGCGGGTGAGCGCCTCGCTCACGGCAGTGTGCTCAGGCGGCCGCGGCGCGCGCTTGGCCGAGCAGCGCGAGCATCGTCTCGTCGCGCAGCATCTCGAGGTCCTCGTGGTGCTTGAGGACGGCGCCGAGCGTCTGCTCGACGACGGTTGCGTCGAGCTCCTCGCAGCCCAGCGCGACGAGCGCCTGCGTCCAGTCGATCGTCTCCGCGACCCCCGGCGCCTTGGCCAGGTCGAGGTCGCGCAGGCCGGCGACGAACGCCGCGGTGGCAGCCGCGAGGCGCTCCGGCACGCCAGGAACTCTCAGGCGGACGATCTCGATCTCGCGCTCGAGCGAGGGGTGCGTGATCCAGTGGAACAGGCAGCGCCGCTTGAGGGCGTCGTGCAGCTCGCGCGTGCGGTTCGACGTGAGGATGACCGCGGGGCGGCGCTTGGCGGTGATCGTCCCGATCTCCGGGATCGTGATCTGGAAGTCGGAGAGGACCTCCAGGAGGAAGGCCTCGAACTCGTCGTCCGCGCGGTCGATCTCGTCGATGAGCAGCACGGCCGGCTCGTCGGTCGCAATCGCTTCCAGCAGCGGGCGGCGGATGAGGAACTCGGGCCCGAACAGCTCCCCTTCGTCGACGGTGCCCTCCTGCGCGGCGCGGATGTGCAGGAGCTGGCGCGCGTAGTTCCACTCGTAGACGGCATGCGACACGTCGAGGCCCTCGTAGCACTGCAGGCGGATCAGCCGGGCGCCGCTCGCGCGCGCGAGTGACTTCGCCAGCTCCGTCTTCCCGACGCCGGCCTCGCCCTCGAGCAGCAGCGGCTTGCCGATGACGAGCGACAGGTACAGCGCCGTGGACAGCCCGCGCTGGGGCAGGTAGGCCTCGCCCAGAAGGGCGTCCTCGAGCTCGTCGACGGACCCGAATCCCATGGTCTCGGTCACGCCGTCACCCTACCCGCGCTGTGACGAAGCGGATTATCGATGATCGTTCGCCTCCCCGACGACGAAGGTGTATAACCGCGATCGACCGGTCTGACCCAAGGCTCAGGAGGGTTGCATGGGGGGGAGTCCCATCGGCGCGGCGGAGGTCATCGTCGCTGCCTCAAGGGGTGAAGCGATCGACGCCTTCGGCGACGGCGCGGGCGTGACTGTCGTGGCGGGCGGGACGATCGTGATGCCCGACATCACGCATCGCCGGCGCGACGCCGAGCGCGTCGTCCTGATCGGGAACGCGGGCATGTCGGGCATCAGCAGCGAGGGCGGGCGCACGGTCATCGGCGCCGCTACGACGCTGGCCGACCTGTCCGACGCGGTCGAGCCGCTCGGCACGTGCGCACGGCGCGTGGCCGACATCGAGATCCGCGAGCAGGCGACGATCGGCGGCAATCTCTGCGCGCCGCCCGGCGTCGAGAGTCCGCGTGGCGACCTGCAGGCCGCGCTGCTCGTGCTCGACGCGCAGATCCGCTCGGCCGGCGCCGGCGGGGAGCGCACCGACCCGGTCGAGGACGTCCTCGCCGCCGACGGCAGCCGGCTCGTACTCGACATCTCCATCGCCGAGCCCGAGGCGGCGGCGACCGCGACCGTCCGGCGGCCGCACGCCCACGCCTACACCGTCATGCGCGTCTGCGCCGCCCGGGTGGACGGCGAGGTCCGTATCGCCGTCTCCGGGGCAGCCCCGCGCGCCGTCCGGCTGAAGGCCTGCGAGGCCGCCGCCGCCGGTGGCGCCGACGCGGCCACAACGGCGGAGCGTGCGCTCGAGGACGTCACCCCCTCCGACGACGCGCTCGCGTCGGGCTGGTACCGCGCCAAGGTGCTGCCGGTCCTCGTTCGCGACGCGCTGACGCAGCTCGGCTAGAGGAGCACGATGGAACTCACGGTCAACGGGGTGCGCCACGACGTCATCTCGCCCCCGCTCACCACGCTGCTGAACGTGCTGCGTGAGGAGCTCTACGTCACCAGCCCCAAGGCGGGTTGCGAGCAGGGCGGGTGCGGTGCCTGCACGGTCCACGTCGACGGTCGCCCGCGCCGCGCCTGCCTCCTGCCGCTCGCGGCGGTCGAGGGCGCGGAGATCACGACGGTCGAGGGCCTGTCGGAGGGCGAGGAGCTCTCGACGGTCCAGGCCGCCTTCCACGAGCACTACGCCGCGCAGTGCGGGTTCTGCACCTCAGGGTTCGTCATGGCCGCCGAGGCGCTCGTGAATGCCGAACCCGCCCACCCGGTCGGGCGCGACGAGATCATCGAGGCGCTCAGCGGCCACGTCTGCCGGTGCACCGGCTACGCCAAGATCCTCGACGCCGTCGCCGCCGCATCGCGCGGCGAGGGGTCCGTCGACAACGAGCCCGCCTTCGCATCCACCGGCGGGGAGCCGGAAGGCGGCGCGCCGACCAAGGGAGCTCCGGCATGAAGGCGATCGGCGCACGGCTGCCGCGCTACGACGGTCTCGGCCACGTCAAGGGCCAGACGCAGTACGTCGACGACGTGCGCGTCCACGGGACGCTCTGGGTCAAGGCGCTGCGCTCGCCGCACCACAGCGCGCTCATCAAGTCGATCGACACGTCGAAGGCGGAGTCGATGCCCGGCGTCTTCGCGATCGTGACCGCCAAGGACGTCCCGAAGAACGTCTACGGGCATCTCGAGGCGCTCGGCGTTCCGGCCGACGAACCGCTCATCGCCGAGGACGACGTCCGCTGGAAGGGTCAGATCGTCGGCGCCGTCGCGGCCACGACCCAGGAGGCCGCGCAGGCCGCCGTCGACGCGATCGAGGTCGCCTACGAGGAGCGCGAGCCGGTCCTCGACATCCGCACCGCGGCCGATCCGGGCGCCGACAGCTTCCACCAGTGGGGCCCGATCTATCCGCACTTCGGCCCGCACAACCACCGGCGCGTCCGCAAGGGCGACGTCGACGCGGCGTTCGACAAGGCCGACGTGATCGTCGAGGGCGTCTACCGCCCGCAGGCGATCGAGCACGTGCCGATGGAGACGCAGACGTCGCTCGTCGTGCCGGAGCCGAGCGGCCGGCTCACGATCTACTCCTGCACCCAGGCGATGTACTTCTCGATGGGCGTCGTCGCCGCGCATCTCGGGTGGCCGCTGAACAAGCTGAAGTTCGTCGGCGGCACCGTCGGCGGCGGGTTCGGCGGCAAGGTCGACACGGCGACGGAGACGATCTGCGCGCTGCTGGCGATCAAGTCCAAGCGGCCGGTCAAGTGGCGCTTCACCCGCGAGGAGGAGTTCCTCGTGTCCTCGACGCGCGCGCCGTGGCACGTCGAGATCCGCGACGCGGTCACGAACGACGGCTGGATCCTCGGCCGCCGGATGCTGACGCTGCACGACTCCGGCGCGTACTCGCGCTTCTCGCCCTACGGGCTCACGAAGCACGCGTTCCACCACACCGGCGCGTACACGATCCCCAACCTGCGCTTCGACGGGTTCGTGATCTTCACGAACCGCGTGCCGACGACCGCCATGCGCGGCTTCGGCGTCACGTCGGTGTCGCTCGCGACCGAGATGCACCTCAGCAGGGTGGCCAAGGTCATCGGGATGGACCCGTTCGAGCTGCGGCTCAAGAACGCGAACCGCATCGGGGACACGACCGGCAACCGGGTCGTCATGCACGACCCCTCGACGGTGCCCGTGACGCTCGCCGCGGCCGAGGCCGCCGGGATCGAGCTGGGCGCGGACTACCGCGCGATGACGTCGGACCGGCGCACGGGCGACCTGCTGCCGGAGCATCTCGTCGACCAGCAGGCGCCGGACGGTGAGCACCTCATGACGTACCGGGGCGCGAACGGAGGAGGGGCCTGATGGCCAAGCATCGCGGTCGCGGGTTCGCGACGATCGAGTACCCGACGGGCATGAACCAGAACGGCGATCCCAGCCAGGCCTGGATCAAGCTCAAGCCGGACGGGCGCGTCGACGTCTTCGCCGGCACGGTCGACATCGGACAGGGCTCGAAGACCGTCCACACCCAGATCGTCGCCGACGCTCTCGGCGTCCCGTACGACTGGGTCACGATGGACAACACGAACACCGACTCCTCGGCCGTGTGCACCGGCACGTTCGCCTCGCGCGGCACGTTCATCGGCGGCAACGCCGTGCGCTACGCGGCGGAGAAGGCGAAGGAGCGGATCCTCGACATCGCCTCCAAGGAGCTCGAGATCGCGCCGGACGACCTCGAGATCGTCGACGGCGAAGTGCTGGCGAAGGGCGCGCCGGACCGCAAGATCTCCGTGCCGGACGTCGCGGGCGCCGCGACGTACGTCTACGGCGAGCTCATCACCGGCAACGGGACGGCGCTCAAGCCGCTCGCCGAGGTCGACGACGACGACGGCTCGGTGACCGCCGAGCCGCACTCGGCGATCTCCTACGCGGCGTGCGTCATCGACGTCGAGGTCGACGACGAGACGGGCGAGACCACGGTGCTGAAGATGCTCCAGGTCTACGACGTCGGCCGCGCGATCAACCCGACGCTCGTGGAGGGGCAGATCGAGGGGGGCGCGATGATGGGCCTCGGGCTCGGCCTGCTGGAGAACTGCTACCCGTACTACCCGTCGGTCGAGCACCGGGGAGAGCAGTTCGGCTCCTATCTCGCGCCCGCGATGGAGGACTTCCCGGAGATCGAGAACGTGATCCTGGAGAACCCGTCGGTGGACGGCCCGTTCGGCGCCAAGGCGATCGGCGAGATGGCCAACAACGCGCAGCCACCCGCGATCGCCGCGGCGATCCACGATGCGGTCGGCATCTGGGTGACGGAGATGCCCGCGACGCCCGAGCGCGTGCTCAGGGCCCTGGAGGCCAAGAGCGAGCCGCGGCGCGACGGCAAGCGCGTGATCTTCGACGAGGAGATCTCCGTGGCGACGCTCAGCGCCGACGGCGGCCAGGCGTACTGGGGCGTCGATGCCTGAGTCCGTCGGCTTCTCGACCTGGAACGACGTCCCGTCCTACGAGTTCGTCGACGGCGTCAACATCCACGCGATCGGCGGCGACCAGGTGCTCATGTGCCGGGTCGTGTACCAGCCGGGCAAGACCGTCCCGCGCCACGCCCACGATCAGACCGAGCAGCTCATGGCGGTCGTCGAGGGCTCGGTGCGGATGACGATCGGCGACGAGACCCGCGACCTCGGCCCCGGCGACGTCGTGTGCGTCAACCGCGGGATCGAGCACGAGCTCTACTCCGAGCACGGGGTGACGTTCTTCGAGGCACTCGCTCCGGTCCCGCTCGACCACGTCCCGGACAAGGAGCGCGACCTGTTCCTGTCCGAGGGCGGCGTCACGCACGTGGAGAAGTAGCGTGAGCGTGGGCGAATTCGACGGCAAGGTCGCGCTGGTCACCGGCGGCGGGCGCGGCATCGGCCAGGCGGTCGGCGAGCTGCTGCTGGCCCGCGGCGCGAAGGTCGCGTCGTTCGACCTCGATGCCGGCGGCTCGCCGGACGGCGCCGTGCCGGTGGAGGGCGACGCCACCGACTCCTCGTCGGTCGCGGACGCCGTCGCCCGCGTCGAGCGCGAGGTAGGGCCGATCGACGCGGTCGTGTGCTGCGCGGGCACGGCGGGCGACTCGCTGCGGACGGTCGACGTCTCCGACGAGGAGTGGCGACGGGTCTTCGCGCTGAACTGCGACGGGGTCTTCTACTTCAACCGCGAGGCGGCGAAGGTCATGGCGCCGCGCGGGTACGGGCGGATCGTCAACGTCGCGTCGATCGCAGGCAAGGAGGGCAACCCGATGGCCGCCGCCTACTCGGCGAGCAAGGCCGCGGTCATCGGCATGACGAAGTCGTTCGGCAAGGACCTGGCGACGAGCGGCGTGCTCGTCAACGCGGTCGCGCCGGCGGTCATCGCGACGCCGATGCTCGCCCAGATGTCCCAGGAGCACATCGACTACATGGTCGAGAAGATCCCGATGGGACGCCTGGGCCAGCCGAACGAGGTGGCCGAGCTGATCGCGTTCCTGGCCAGCGAGCGGATGTCGTTCTCGACGGGCGCGACGTTCGACATCTCCGGCGGGCGGGCAACGTTCTAAGACCGTGCCACCCGCACTGGCCGCCGCGCTCACGGCGGCCCTGACCTCAGCCTCCGATCCGCTCGACCGCGCAGCGGCGGTCATCCGCGCGGCGTTCGGGATGGATCGGGTGTCGGTCGCGCGGGTGGATCCGGAGGCCGGGCGCTTCGAGATCGTGGCGACGGACGGCGCCGAGCTGCTCGCGGCCGGGTGTGAGCTGCCGGTGGCGACGTGCACGTACTTCCTCACCACCGCGCTCGGCGAGGAGTTCGCCGAGCGCGACTTCGCGCGGTCGGGCACGTTCGACCTCCCGCTCGACGGCGTCGTGCAGGCGGCGGGGTTCCGGGCCGGCGGCTCCGCTCCGGTTCGCGTGGAGGGCCGCACGATCGGCGCGATCTCGTTCTCCGACGGCGCGCCGCGCGCAGGGATGGCCGGGGCGGTCCACGACCTGGCCGACGTCGGGCCGATGCTCGCGCCCTACCTCGTGCCTCGCACGGCGGCCCCCGCGCCGCACCTGAGCCCCCGCGAGCACGAGGTGCTCGGCGCGCTGGAGGCGGGGCTGCGCTTCAAGCAGGTCGCGCTGGCGCTCGGGATCTCCGAGGCGACGGCGAAGACCCACGGTCGCAACCTCTTCCGCAAGCTCGACGTGACCTCGCGCGCGGAGGCGGTCCACGCCGCGCGGCTGCTCGGCATCGTCTGAACGTGCGATGGCGCCGGTCGCGGCGCCGAGCCAGACTCGGGTGTCGGTCCCATCGCACGAGAGGAGACGACATGGGTCTCGAGGTGAAGGTCCTCGACCTGGGCGACATCGAGCTCGACACGAGCTTCCTCGTCCTCGCGCAGGATCCCGGGCGCCGGCAGGAGGTGCCGACGTTCGGCTTCCTCATCACCGGCGGGGAGGCGCCGATCGTGGTCGACACCGGCTTCAGCGAGCCGTCGATCATGGGCAACCTCGGCATGCAGGGCTGGTGGCGCGACGGCCAGGGCATGGAGGGCCAGCTCGAGAGGCACGGGCTGAAGATGGAGGACGTCCGCTACGTCCTGCACACGCATCTGCACATCGACCACGCCGGCTACGACTCGCAGTTCCCGATGGACGGGACGACCGTGGTCATCAACCGCCGCGAGCTCGAGTACTCGGTCTCCGGCCTGATGGGCGAGCAGTATCCGGCGCCGTACATGAAGCACCTGGTCGACCGGCTGCACCACCCGGGCGCGCTGCGCCTGCTCGACCTCGAGGTCGTCGCCGAGGAGGAGATCATCCCGGGCGTCCGCGTCCAGGCCGCGGGCGGCCACACCGAGGGGTCGATGAACATCCTGGTCGACACCGACGAGGGCGTGGCGAACATCTGCGGCGACGTCATCTACGACGTCGAGCATCAGCTCATCCACCGCCACCTGCAGGTGATGGCCGACGACCCCGCGGTGACGGGCAACCACGGGGGGAGCAAGAGGGCGGAGAAGGCGGCGATCCGCAAGGCCCTGAACGGCTCGCGGTTCGTGCTGCCGGCCCACGACCGCCCGGCGGTGCTGGAGCGGGGGCAGGTGGTCGGCAGGACGTTCGACTCCGTCCCGGGCGAGCTGATCTCCAACGACGCGTGGCCGGGGAAGCTCACGCGCGACCACTCCGGGAGCGCTGCCGGCGCCGGTTGAGATCGTCCCGCTGGGCCGCGTTGGCGCTCGCACCGATCGCCGCGGCATAGGCCGCGTCGGCGGCGTCGAGGTCGCCGGCGCGGCGCAGCAGATCCGCGCGCGCCGCGAGCAGCGGCACGTAGTCGCGCAGCGCTCGCTCGTCGCGCAGCTCGTCCAGCAGCTCCAGGCCCGCCTCGGGCGTCCGGGCGAACGACACCGCGACCGCGCGGTTCACCGCCACCACCGGCGTCGGCTGCAGCCGCTGCAGCTCGCCGTACAGCGATGCGATCCAGCCCCAGTCCGTCGCACCGAACGAGCGTGCCCGGTCGTGGCACAGCGCGATCCCCGCCTGCAGCGCGTACGGCCCCGGCTCGTGCAGCCGCAGCGAGCGCTCGAGCAGGCCGGTGGCCTCCGCGATCGCGTCGCGGTCCCAGAGCCGCCGGTCCTGGTCGCGCAGGTCGATCGGCTCGCCGTCGGATCCGGTCCGCGCCGCCCGCCGCGCGTCCGTGAACAGCATGAGCGCGAGCAGACCGTGGGCCTCCGCGTCGTCGGGCATGAGCTCGCACAGCAGCCGTCCGAGCCGGATCGCCTCGGCGCAGAGGTCCGGCCGCGTCAGCGCGTCCCCGTCGGACGCGGTGTGGCCCTCCGTGAACACGAGGTACACGACGGCGAGCACGCCGCGCATGCGCTCGTCGAGCAGCTCGTCGGACGGGACGCGGAACGGGATGCGCGCGTGCGCGATCTTCCGGCGCGCGCGCAGCAGCCGGGCTGCCATCGTCGGCTCCGGCACGAGGAACGCCCGCGCCGTCTGCGCCGTGCTCAGGCCGCCCAGCGACTTCACGGTCAGCGCGACGCGCGCAGGCAGCGCGAGCGACGGGTGACAGCACGCGAACAGCAGGCGCAGGCGGTCGTCGGTGAGAGAGGTGTCGTCGTCCATCGTCGGGTCGTGGGCATGCGTCACCGCGGAGCCGTCGCGCTCGGCGAGCGCCTCGAGCGTGCGCAGCCGCTCGTCGAGCGCGCGGGTCCGGCGGAGCCGGTCGATCGCCCGCCGCCTGGCGGTGGTCGTGAGCCAGGCGGCGGGGATCTCGGGCACGCCGTCGCGCGGCCATGTGGCCAGCGCGACCGCGTAGGCGTCCTGCAGCGCGTCCTCGGCGAGCGCGAGATCCCCGCCGAGATGGCGGACGAGCGTCGCCAGGACGCGGGGGCCGTCCTCGCGGGCGGCCCGCTCGAGCGCGCCGGAGGGTGTCAATCGAAGACGACGATCGGTCGCACCTCGACCGACCCGTAGGTGATGTTCGGCATCTTCGCCGCCCAGCCGAGTGCGGCGTCGAGGTCGTCGACGTCGATCAGGTAGTAGCCGCCGAGGATCTCCTTCGTCTCCGCGAACGGGCCGTCGGTGAGCAGCGTCTCGTCGTTGCGGACGCGCACCGTCGTCGCCGTGTCGGGGAACTGCAGCGCGTTGCCGCCCTTCAGCGCGCCGGAGGCCTCGAGCTCCTGGGTGTAGCTGAACCACTTCTGCATGGCCTCCTGGCTCTGTGCCTCCGCGGGAGCCTCGGCCGGGTTGCCGTAGATGAGGAGCAGGTACTCCATGTCGTCGCCTCCTTCTCGGTGCTCCGGCCGGGTGCCGGAGCTGGTCCGCCTCCGTGACGAACCGCCCGGCGCAGATTCGACACCTTTCCACGCCGGTCGTCCAATTGGCGCGTAGACGCTCGTGGCATGCTCGCGTCATGGACCAGCTCCTCGAACGCATCGGGCTCGCCGCGATGCCCGCGGCGGACGTCGACGGCCTCCACGAGCTGCACCGCGCATACGTCGGCTCGGTCCCCTACGAGGCCTTGGCGGTCCAGCTCGGCGAGAGCGCGCCGCTGCGCTCCGCGGACCTCCTGGACCGGGTCGTCTCAGGCGGCCGTGGCGGCTACTGCTTCGAGGTCAACACCGTCCTGCACGACCTGCTCGCCGGCGCCGGCTTCACGGTCGAGCGGCGCGTCGCGAACGTCGGCGGCGCCGAGCTGCCCAACCACATGGCGCTCGTCGTCGACGTCGACGGCGAGACGTACCTGGCCGACGCCGGCCTCGGCGAGGGACCGCTGGACCCCGTCCCGCTCGTCGACGGCGCGACGACGCCCGGCCCGCTGAGCTGGACCGTTCGCCGCACGGACGACGGCTGGCGCCTCGAGCAGCACGAGTGGGGATCGGTCGCGTACTTCACGTTCGGCGACCCGCGCGCGGACCTCGACGACTTCCAGTCCCACCACCGGCGCCTCTCGCGCGAGCCGGAGTCGTCCTTCGTGCAGACGCTCGTGGTGCAGCGCCCCTACGACGACCGGATCGTGACGCTGCGCTCCCGGACGCTCTCGGTCGACGGCCCGGGCGTGCGCGAGCGCGACGTCCTGCCCGACGCGGCCGCATGGGCGACCTCTCTGCACGACGAGTTCGGCGTCGACCCCGCCGCCCTCGGCGAGGAGCGGATGGCGCGGCTCTGGATGCTTGCGTGCCGGCAGCACGAGGCGCACGTGGGACGCATGGACTGAAATACCGTTGACATTTGGATACCGACGGTATTCAATCAACCGATGGCGACCCGCCTGAGTCGTTCCGAGCAGGTCCAGCGCAACCGCGAACTCGTGCTCGAAGCGGCGCGGGGCGTGTTCCTCGAGCGCGGCTACTCGGGCGCGACGCTCGAGGCGATCGCCGAGGAGGCCGGGTTCTCCAAGGGCGTCGTCTACTCGCAGTTCGCCAACAAGGCCGATCTGCTGCTCGCCCTGCTCGAGGCGCGCATCGAGGAGCGCGCGGAGGAGAACGAAGCGGCCGTCGAGGGCCTCGCGGGAGCGGCCGGCCTGCGCGCGCTCCTCGGCGCCCACCGCCGCCGCAGCCAGGAGATGCCGGGGTGGTCGCGGCTGCTCATCGAGTTCCGCGTCGTCGCCGCGCGCGACCCGGAGCTCAACGCGCGGTACGCCGCGGTCCACGCCGTCGCCGTGCAGCGCCTGGCCGACGTCACCGCTGAGGTGGTGGCACGCGGCGGACTGCGGTTCGTCGACGGGCCCCACGTCGCCGCGCACCTGTTCTTCGCACTGGACTCGGGAGCGACGCTCGAGCGCATCGCGGATGCCGATGCGCTCCCGCACGAGACCCTCGAGGCCATCATGGTGCGACTCACGGAGCCCATCTGAGGAGGCCGCCGTGCCGACGTCCACCCTCACCCCGTTCGCAGCGCTGCGCTCCCGGCTGCAGGCGGCGCTGAACGCCGCGTATCCCGAGCTCATCCCGCGCGTGAGCTGGTCGCGCGACCAGCTCCTCGCCCATCAGCGCGACGGGCTCGAGGAGCTGCTGCGTCACGCGACCGCGCCGACCCCGCTCGCGTCGACCCGACCGACCTACGCGCGCTGCCGGTGATGACGAAGGCGCAGATGATGGCCGAGCTCGACGACGTCCTGACCGACGACGCACTGACGCGCGCCGACATCGAGTCGGCGCTCGCGAGCACGCGCGACGAGCCCGTGCCCATCCACGACCGCTACATGGCATACGCGACGGGGGGCAGCTCGGGCGTGCGGGGTTATCCGACGGTCCTCGCGCGGCTCGCCGGCGAGCACGCGGCGGGACGGCTGCGGATCGCCCCCGCGCTCGTGACGTGCACGAGCGAGACGC